>Ga0265295_1001790_pt1 | contig 36645 bp, 19 predicted proteins | sample Munlansysbiofilm_FD_192503 | JGI IMG/M metagenome (GOLD analysis project Ga0265295, IMG submission 192503) | Leachate microbial communities from a municipal landfill in Southern Ontario, Canada - Methane capture system biofilm | ecosystem: Engineered > Solid waste > Landfill > Unclassified ... | reverse complement strand
CGCCGAAAATACCAAAAATCAACCAAATGAACAATAATTAACGAGATGACAGCATCCTGTGATCAGCAGGTCGGGGATTCGAATTCCTCAGGTGGCTCCACTCACATCAAATAAATGATTATTTAGCTGACCTTGTCCGCACCGAGTTTCATAACATCCTGAAAGAAAGTGGTAGTGATTTTGTATCATTTGGATCCATCATCAAAGTTGGTAGTGGTGGTACACCAAAGACAGCTATCGATGGATATTGGAATGGAGGGATTCCATTTTTCTCACCGAAAGATGTTGATGGGATCTTTACCATGTCTACAGAGAAAGAGATTTCTCAGAATGGCCTAGATAATTGTAATAGTATGTTGTATCCAAAAAATACTGTTTTCATAACTGCTCGTGGTACTGTTGGTAAAATAGCAATGGCAGGTTGCGACATGGCCATGAACCAATCATGTTATGCAATTATTGGGCAGAAGTCAGACAACCAGCACTATATCCACCAGCTATGTTTGGATATGGTAGACTCGATACGTCAAAAGTCAAATGGTGCAGTATTTGATGCAATCAATGCAAAAGATATCGAATCGGAGCCTATTATTTTACTTCAAGAAGATACAATTGAGGAATTTGAAAAGATTGCAACTCCAATTTATGAGATGATTTGGACGAACGAGTCTCAAAACGCCAAATTGAGATCCGTCAGGGATGTACTGTTGCCAAAATTGATGTCCGGAGAAATCGATGTTTCTAATCTTGATTTAGGCAGCTAAATAATCATTTATTCTAGAGTTTAATTCGATGCAACAGTCAATGGTATTGAGTATGTTTCCAATTTTCATCCTAGTCTGAGAATCCGGTAATGAAATCTGCATACTTCCAATAATGTCCTTATTCACAGAACCAAACACACTTCCTGTTTCATTGTTTATTAGATTTGAAGCATTAAACTTCAAGAGGTAGTACAGAAAAAGGTTGTCTGGATCCCGACTCGACAATGAGCATATTCCTCTCCCCATGCAAAGCTCTTGTTTCGTTATGTTGATGTCACCAACCGGTGCCCTAACACTCATAATCACGTCGCCAGCATGAGCAATCTTTGTGGTTTTTATTGTCCACGTGTCGATAGTTGGATATCTCTTTCCAAATGTACGATTGCCCTGAAGGAATGGTAAACCAATCATCTCGTCGTTGTAATATTTCGATTCTGGGGACTGCCCCATATTTATCGTCGCATAAGTGCCGAGTGTTGTTTTTATCCATTCCTGCATCACCAAATGTATCTCTTATGTGAGATTTTAACATTGCTTTGATTCACCATTGCATAATGCATCATCGTGTCGATACGCATATGCCCCAACAATCTCTGAACTTGTTCTATCGGCATGCCCTTATCGATCGCCTGAATTGCCAGAGTACACCTGAATTTATGCCAATACATAGAATCCATCCTTGCATCTTAACTGAGAATTTTCTGTATTGTTTTGATTCCATTGATCTTTAACCAAACATATTGTTCATTTAGCAATATGATAGGCACCACATTATTGTCAATTCAATCGTTTATATATTGTAAAACTTGAATTTTATTATTGTATTAAAATGTGCCTTATAATCACTATCACTTTTCCCAAAACTTTACATTCGTATCTTTCAAAATTATGATTTTATACTATGCGCGCTCTAAAAAATAATATGTTTGAAATTCTTTCTGCAATATTGGGACCCTTGTTTGGTGCTATGATGGGCTCTTTTTTAGGATTCTTTTTCGCTATATTACTTGAAAAAAGGTCCAGAAAAATTAATGCAGAAGAAAAATTGCGGTATTTGATTAAAGAATATTCAGATATACTGTCTGATTTAAATATAACCGAATCGAAAACTGAATCTCGGCGTCTCGAAAAAAATATTCGATATGAAATAAGGAACGTCCAAAAAATATGCGTTACTAACAAGAGTTTACGTGACCAAATAGACAAGATGTTATCCGATGGGATGAATACGGCATACCACGGAACTCGAAATCCAGAATCACATAAACAATTAATGACCGAACTTCTAGACTGGAGCTTTTACAAAGGCTATCCCGAAATATTGAAATTCATAGAGGGAGAAGAAAAGACTATAAAAGTTCGAAAAAAAGCAAAACTCGAGAAAAAATACGATTAAGCCCGAGCTCGACAGATGATTCTGATTTCGGAAGAATTTGACACTTGAGCTTTCGCTGATCGCTTGACCTCTTCCGCATCGTTTTTCGTGTCGTTATCGGTCTCCCCGAGGGGCTTTCAGCCCCCGGAGACACCGGAAACGACCACCACATCCCTCAAAATACGTGAATTCAGAGGCTCGATGTTCGAATAGATGCGCCTGACAGCCTGCTTTTTGTCGTACATGTACGTAACTGTCAAATTTTGTAACAAGGAGATGATGAATTTAGTCGAACGTTTCCTCAGTTCGGGGATCTCATAACGCACCATGGAAACGATCACCTGAGCGAGGAAACACAGCGAAAGAGTACCTTTTACGCTGTTCTCCGACCAAACACGCATCGGTTTGAGGTCGATATGGTTCTTCAGCAAGTCCATGAGCTTCTCTACGGTATCGCATCTGCGATAGATCGAGAACACCTCGGACGGTGTCAACTTCGAACTGCATTCGAGTTTGAAAAATCCCTCACGATGATTGGAAAGAGCGTTACGAACGAAATCGAAGCTGTCAAGATCGCTCGAAAGAAGTTTGCCCTGAACACCGACGTTCAGCGATATCAGAGGGTTCTTGAGACGTTTGATGACCGTCTTCGATGTGCGCAGCGTCCCGTCGCTCTTCCTGCGCATGACATCCTTTGCATCCTCAACATATCTCCAAGAAAGTTCCGATGCGGCCATCTTGTCGTGATACAGTTTCTCTGAATAGAACATATACAATGTTCTTCCGGACGACCCGAATGTCCTGCGTTGACAGTACACGCCCTCGTTCCCGTCCACGCATATCGCCTCTTTCTTATCGAATCCGGAGATCCAAAGGTCGTCGCTCTTGTTCAGGCGCTCCCTCGCGATATATCTATGGCCCTTGGCGGTTATGCGGTCCAGGGCCTGCTTCGCATCGCCTCCCCCATCGAACACGAACAGCGAATCATCGCGAAGGTCCCCGATGATGTCGTCCACGATCTTCACGAACTGCACCGAATCCGAGATGTTGCCGCGATCCACCGACAGATCGATCAGTATGTTGATCGGATCGCGAAGCTCGGCGGCACCGAAGTTCACCTGCCTCAGGTCGGGACGTTTGTCTCTGGAATAACCGAAATCATACAGCTCCGTCCCTTTCGCATACACTGCGACGGAAGTAGTATCGATATTGACATCAGTGTGCTCCGGGTCGTACATCGAGAACAGACGTTTCCGCAGATGCGCCGGGACCTCCGGCACGATCCCCCCGGAACGTTCCACGGCACGGTTGAGCATGCGGTGACTCACCTCGCAGCGGATGCCTGGCTCGTTCCTTACTTCGGGGGATTCAAGCCATCTTCCGCATCCTTCCACGGAGAAGTTCTCCGTCAGCCGATAGGATATGATCGCACAGACCAACGGGAAAAGGGCCTGTCCTTTGCTCTTGGAGCGGTTGAAAACCTCATCAAAACCCAATTTCTCAAGATATTCTCTCACGCAGGCGATAGTACCGATAGGTACCGATTTATTCATGTTCGGCTCTAGGACAAACGTCCTGAGCCGATATTGTTTTTGTGACACAGTTGAGCATTTTCACTCAGAACAAATATTTCTTATGACACGCATCATGGCTGTGACTATTCTGTAGATTACCCTCTGTCGAGCTCAGGATTAAGTCTAAAATTCTCAGGTGAATGCCTACCCTCCTCCAGAAACAATAATCGATTCTTTGTAGAATGAGCATTTATCACTTTTTATAATCTGGAATCTATCAAAAATGTACGCCTTCCTGTTTTGCTCGCATTGATTATGTTTAAACTACGTTTATCATATTTACAACGTCTAATAATATGTTTAGAAGGTTTCAATGCTCAAATCCTAGTGCCTTCAGATTTTTTAAGATCTCTTCTTTAAGTTTATCAGATTCCTTGAACAACTCTGATAGCTCAGAGGTGAGTCTGTTCATCCTTTCCTCATAAGGTTCGTCATCCTCTTCCTCCTCTACAAGTCCTACATAGCGTCCGGGGGTCAGGATATAATCGTTCTGTGCAACCTCTTCGATCTTAGCTGATTTACAGAATCCCTGGACGTCGATATACTCTGATGATTCGGTCTTCCAGGAATGATACGTTTCCGCTATTTTGGCCACATCTTCATCGGAGAATCGGCGATGTGTACGGTCGATCATCTCGCCCATATTCCGGGCATCGATGAACAGGATGTGATTTCTGCTATCGTTAGACCTCTTGAGTTTGTCACGCGAGATGAACCACAAACAGGCCGGAATCCCGGTGGAGTAGAATAACTGCGCCGGCATCGATACTATGCAATCCACGAGCCCTTCGGTGATGAGCCTCATGCGTATGTCGCCTTCGCCGCTCGTCTTTGACGATAGACTACCGTTGGCCAGAACAAAACCTGCAAGACCTTTGGTATTCAGATGAGATATGAAATGCTGCACCCATGCGAAGTTGGCATTGTTCTCCGGAGGCAAACCATATTTCCATCTGGGATCGTCCATCAATCTCGGCCTGCCCCATTCTTTCATGTTGAACGGCGGATTGGCTATGACGTAATCGGCTTTTAGGTCCGGGTGTTTGTCGTTGAGAAATGTATCGGCATTCGTATCGCCAAGATTGCTGTCTATGCCACGGATCGCGAGATTCATCTTGGCCAGACGCCAAGTGGTCGGATTGGATTCCTGGCCATATATGCTGATGTCCCCTATCCTGCCGCCGCGTGCTTCGATGAACTTCTCGCTCTGCACAAACATTCCGCCGGAACCGCAACACGGGTCATAGATCCTGGAGCCTGTTTCCGGAGAGAGCATCTCGACGAGCAGTCTGACGACCGAATTCGGAGTATAGAACTGCCCGCCCTTCTTGCCTTCTGCGGAAGCGAACTGTCCGAGGAAATACTCATATACGCGCCCGAGGATATCTTTTGACTTGTTGGAGCTGTCCGATAAGCTTATCGTCCCTATCAGGTCGATGACCTCTCCGAGCTTCACCTGGTCCAGGGACGGACGTGCATAATCCTTCGGCAGCGTGCCCTTAAGCGATTTATTGTTGCGCTCGATCTCGATCATCGCTTCGTCGATGACCTTGCCGATCTCGGACGACCTGGCATTGGACGAGATGAACTTCCACCTGGCCTTCTCCGGTACCCAGAACACGTTCTCCGACAGATACTCGTCCGGGTCCTCTGGGTCCATGCCTTCGCTCTTCCCTGCAACGAGCTCGTTGTACTTCGACTCGAACGAATCTGACACATATTTCAGGAATATCAGCCCGAGCACCACGTGTTTGTACTCGGCCGCATCCATGTTGTTCCTCAATTTGTCGGCCGCGTTGAACAGCTTCGCCTCGAATCCCAATTCTGCCTTCTTCTCTTTCGCCATATTATCCCTTATGCTTCGGCCTTTAATTTGCAGATCTGCTCTGCCTGTTCTATTATCAGCTTGGTGGCATCCTCCTTCTTGTCCGGAGGATATCCGTACTTGGTCAGCAGGCGTTTGATGGACAATCGCATCTTAGCCTTCGCCTGCTCTCTCACACTCCAATCGACGGTCATGTTCGACGATACGGCTCTGGCGACATCCATCGCTATCGTCCTCAGGACCTCATCGCCCATGAGCTTCACCGCCGCATCATCCGTTCCGAGGGCATCGTAGAATGCTAGCTCATCCTTGGTCAGCCCAAGGTCGATGCCTCTCTTGTTGGCTTCGTTCATCTCGTTGGCCAACTGTATCAATATGTTGATGAATTGCGTTGTATCGATGATGTGCTTCTCATATTTGGTTATCGATTCTTCGATAAGCTCCGAGAACTTCTTGGATTGGACTATGTTCTGACGCCCGTTATGTACAATGTTGTTCTGCAGCATACTCTTGAGGAGCTCCGCTGCAAGGTTCTTCTCTGGCATCTTTCTGATCCTGGAGAGAAACTCTTCGGACAATATCGATATGTCCGCTTTATCATAGCCGAGCAGTTCCAAAACATCTGTGGGCTCTTGTGACACGATAGCAGAAGAAAGGACCTGTCTTATTGCAATGTCCGGGTCTATTGCAGGTTTCTTCGACGGTGGCGATACGAGCTTGACGACATACGCCCTCAGACTCTGGAAGAATGCTACATCCTCGCGTTTTCCAAGCACCTCGCTGTCAGTGTTGACCAGATTGAACGCGTTCGTCAGCTCTGTTACGTTCCTTCTGATGCGATCTGCGCCATTATCCTGTTTCAATACGAAATCGGCGGCTCCGGTGAGTTTGCGTATGCGGTCCTTCTTGGATGAGCCGGACCACCAGCTCCAATCATATCCGTGCATCAATTGGCAACAGATCTCGTACTTCGTGAAAAATAGCGGGACCGCCTGCGACGTGTCGATATACACTTCTCCCTTTCCGCCTCCGCGTGTGTAAGTTCCGACCGCTTTGGCGAGATTATCTGCGATACCGATATAGTCTACTACCAGACCTCCAGGCTTATCTCCGAACACACGGTTGACGCGAGATATTGCCTGCATCAGTCCGTGATCCTTCATCGGCTTATCGATGTACATGGTATGGAGGCAGGGTGCATCGAAACCAGTGAGCCACATGTCCCTCACGATGACTAATTTAAACGGGTCCTTCGGATCCTTGAAGCGCAATGCCATCTCATTTCTGCGCAGTTTGTTGCGTATGTGCTTCTGCCATTCGACCGGATCTGTTGCAGACCCGGTCATGATCACGTTGATGACACTGTCGTTATCGTCGTGTCCTGCCCATTCGGGTCTGAGCTTGACGATATGGTCGTACAGCTCCACGCAGATGCGGCGTGACATGCAGACGATCATCGCCTTGCCGTCCATCGCCTCCAGCCTCTTCTCAAAATGGCCCACTATGTCTTTGGCCACATGCTCCAACCGCGAATCGACGCCCACCAAAGATTCGAGCATGGCCCATTTGCATTTCTCCTTCTCACGCGTGGTGGCCTCCATGTCTTCCGAGATGTTCTCGAATGACTGATTGAGCAGCTCCTTCTGATCGTCCGGCAGGTCGATCTTCACAAGCCTGCTCTCATAATAGATCGGTACAGTCGTCTTATCCTCGATGGATTTGCTGATGTCGTATATGCTGATGCATTGACCGAAGACGTTGACTGTGCTCCTGTCGCTGAAATCAATAGGCGTCCCAGTGAATGCGATGAATGAAGCATTGGGTAGCGCATCTCTGATGTTTGCACCGAATCCGTCGACCATGTCATATTGGCTTCTATGCGCCTCGTCTACGATCACGACGATGTTGCGCCTGTCAGACAGCATCGGGTATCTGTTTTCATCCTCGGCAGGGAGGAATTTGTTAATGGTCGTGAATACAATGCCACCGGATGCGACCCTCAGAAGATTTCTGAGATCGTCGCGCGAATCCGCCTGTTGCGGAACCTGCCTCAGCAGATTTGAGCAATTGGAGAATGTGCCGAAAAGCTGATCGTCGAGATCGATCCTGTCCGTGAGCACCACGATCGTTGGATTCTCCATCCTCTTGTCTCGTGCGATCTTTCCGGCGTAGAAGGTCATCGTCAGACTCTTTCCCGAACCCTGGGTATGCCATACGATGCCACATTTCCCGTCTCCCGTGATGTTGACGGCCTTTACTGTCGCATCGATTGCAGCGTTCACAGCGTAATATTGGTGATACTTCGCCACTTTCTTGATTTTATTACCTGTTCCATCATCATCGAACACCGTGTAATTCTTGACAAGGTCAAGATAGGTTTCTTTGTTGAACATCCTTTGGACCATCAACTCGGCGGTACCCAATATTGGCGCAATCTTATCCTCCGGATCCATCGATTTCCATTCTACAAAATGCTGATATCCGGACGATATCGTACCAACCTCGGTAAAGACGCCGTCGGCGATTATACACCCTTCATTGTAATAGAACAGCTGAGGGAGCTCGTTCTTGTAATTCTGTATCTGGGTGAACGCATTGTTGATCGTAGCTTTTTCATCCGCTGGATTCTTCAATTCGATGACGACCAACGGAAGTCCATTGACGAAAAGAATAACATCCGGACGACGTTCTTTCCCTTCATTGATTATTGTGAACTGATTCACAGCGAGGAATTCGTTCTTCTCTGGATTGTCGAAATCGATTATCTTGATGAATTCTCCGGCGATGGTTCCATCTTTCCTCTTGGATTCGAGACGCACTCCTTGAATCAACATCTCATGGAACTCTTGATTGGCAGCAATTAGTGAGTTGGAAGATATGGACATAATCTTTCTGACAGCATCATTGATTAGTCCGTCGTTGATTCCAGGATTTATGCATGAAAGCATCCTTTTAAGTCTGACCTTGAGCACAACATCGGAGTAGCTGTTTCTCTCGGGGGATTCACCATCGGGCGATATGGTCGGACCAGGGAGGTATGAATATCCCTGCTCTGTGAAGAAATCAATTAATAATTCCTCGAAGTCTGATTCCGCAATTGCTTTTGACATCCATACTTCCCCTTGTGGAAAAACAAACTGCTTTCCTATTTTATATAAAATTGTTAATTTTTGTGTGTTTGAGACAAAATTCGCGATTACATGATGGCATGTTTTCTATGCTGGATTATTTTGTTATTTTTGTTTGATACCATATTGTTTTATGCCAATCTTAAATGCGCAGATTACAACGATGCAACAGGGGCTGTTTCAAAATCCAGCAGCGATGCCGTTTTGTTGATCGTTTCCGCATCGAACGCTGATATCGAGTGATTTTGAACGGATACGCTCCTGATAACTGAAAACGAACTTTATTTTCCGATTAATCATGCCAGATTTCTGCGACAACGACGGATTAGCGAGCGGCCCCTTACGAACTTTTTGACATAATTGTCAAACATGGGACGTAGCATCCTATCATTGAATTCCCCCGGCGCAGTGCACATATCATGCTGCTGAGACACGATCGAGAACAGCCTGTCCAACGGCTCAAGGTATTCGGTTCGGGAGCGTTCATCTAATCGAACGATAGATTTTGAAGGCCATCGTCGCTCACGCCGATGTTTCTCTCTCTGCACCTCGGAAATCAGTACAAAAGGCCCCGAAAGGACATCGAATATACTACGGTTGTTCCCACATGGCCCTTGTCCATCATAAATCCAGGGGGCCCCGAGATGCACTCTGTGGCAGAACGGGCTGACGCCGAAAGATCTGCGCGTCTTCAGGTCAGAGGCAAGATTGCAGCAGATGCTGAGGTCTATGTGTGCGAGCTCCGAGTACAGGATCAAAGTGTCTGTGATGTATGCGATCTTCTTCTACTCGTCGATCTTCTTCGACAGCGATTCGATAATCCCGGAGATTATCCAGTTGTCCACATCGTGGCCGTCAAGATCTATGTAGTCGAGGGCATCGTCCACCTTCATGTATGGATGCGCTGTGATGATATCCGTCAGACCTCGGTGATGTTGATGTGCTTCCCTCCGACATGATCTCGAACATGTTGGACCATCACTCCAAGGCCTCTTCGAACTCCTAGCACCAAATACGTTGAGTCCATCATCGTATAGATCAGACAAGGTTTCTTCTTACTGTTCAGGGATGTCCTCCATCATTCGATGTTTTATGTAATCCAATGAAACTATCTGATATCGGGGCATACTAATGATAATATGTGAGTTCAAGAGTTCAAAATAAAGTTAATATTAACTGCATTGACTATGTTCTACGTATACAGATAAATATTTGATACAAATCATGGAGCACGGGATTCTCATGGGAAAAAGTCTTTTGAATTCTCAGAAAATAATTTCTGAGATGGATGCATCTCAAAGGATTATCATATACTGCATGGGTGTAGAAGGGAAGCCCATAAAAGACAAAGTTGACATACAGAAGATTATATTTTTATCTGCGATGTCCCTCCCAGACATATTTGAGAATATGTACACTTTTCAAAAACACAAGAAAGGCCCTTATTCTGAAAAAATCGATGAAGATGTAGCTGTGATTAGTAACAGCGGATATGTTGGCGGATCGCAATTTGGTCTTTCAGACAGTGGATATGAATTGTTTAATGATATCGAAGCACGTATAAAGGATCCATTAAAAAGCACGCTTTTAGAAAACAAAGAGTTTGTTTCTGATTTGACCGATGATGAATTACTCACTTTCATTTACATCATGTTTCCCCAATATACTGAAAATTCAGAAGTGTGGGAAAAGTTAAAGCAATATCGTGTGAAAAACGCAGTCTCTATGTTAAAAAAGGAAAAGATTACTTCTTCTTTAGCGGCAGTAATTGCTGGGTATAATTATTATGATTTTGAGAAATATCTTATGGAGCAGAAAATAAGGTGGAAGTCATGATAAAGATTTTTGATAATTCTGTTATCACATCCATGGGAAAAGAGGTCATTTCAGTTGACTTACTACAGTATGTTAAAGCACAGTACACTATTTTTATCACAGATGCAGTTGTAACTGAATGTATGGATTCTAATGATAATAGTTTGATCGACATCATTCAAGATTTTCATGTTGCAGTGAATAAGGATGAAAGATTTTTACAATTAGTGGAGCTAATAAAGAAAATTGATAATAGATTAGGCCCAGGAGAAACAGAGACTATCGCCGCATCCATTATGCTGACTCATTTAGGTGTAGAAAACTATGTTGTAATTGATGAAGCACTTGCAAGGAAAAAGGTTTCAAAAATCCATGTCAATTCAAAATTGACGGAGATATTGGGTTCAACTATACCTAAGATCAAATGCACAGGTACGATAGGCATTGTGAAGCATCTGCGCGATAAAGGTGTTTTACCTAAAGAAATATGTCAGAGAATCGCTTCAGATTTGAAATCAAGTAATTTTAGAGTAACAGACGAGTTATTGGCACTCATTAGATAAAATCATCAATTTTCATTGAATGATTCTTATTCTTGAATGAAAAAATAGTATTCAATGTTTCCTGAGCAATATTTTTTGAAGACAAAAGATTTTTCATCGTCCCCTCGGATATCGATTGTCTAATTATATCGAATTCCGAATTCTGTTCACGAATTGAACATTCGTCAATAAATCGTTTTTCTTCTTTGGTACATATCTTTTTTTCATAATTGTACGTACTGCGGTGGAAGATTCTACCCACTGTATTTGTAGTTTCTTCATCAGATTTTTCAAAATGTTTACTTGTGTGTTTCCCACCGATGACATCGAAACCTGCAGTAAAACCGATGAAATCTTTTGCTTCGATAGTGGTTTCGTTCTTTCGAACCATCCCCTGAAAAGCATTCATTGTGTACATTATAGATTCTTTTTCAATATCATATTCACTTAGCAATCTTTGTAATGCTCTAATCCACGAACCGCTGATGAGTGTACGTCCATGAGAATCTACAACAAACGATGTAACATCATGATCAATGTAGAATTTTAGGACGCTGTCCAGTTTTTCTGGTGGAATACTTTGAGGTATGGTGCCAAGTATTGGTTTATGGTTACGTGTCGAAGCTACTTCTACAAATATTTTGGACAATTCAATATATAATTTAACATTCACACTATTTTTTGTTGTTATTAAATCAAACCATGATGGTGTAGTGATGGCATCTGTGTTATTGTATTGCATATCTGATAGCGCAACAATCATTCTGTCGGTCGGGACAAATTTTTTACTGTCATATTCAAGTGTCAAAATGTTAAAATTGCCACGACAGCGCTGTCTTAAGTTACGACCATGTTCACGATCTTTATTCTCAGATTTTAGACAATTGATAATTGTTTCTGGTTTTACCCTTTTGTAGGCTTCATAGAATGGAACATCAGTTACATTGCCTAATCCGACTTTCAACGGTGTTTGAAATTTTATTTCACCAGATGTACCCAATTTTACGCATGATTTGCGGGACAATGTATAATCATCAGTTGTTAAATCAGATACTTGAAAATGCGTTGCCATTCAAGGGCGTGTATGGTCGTAGGAATATTAAAAACATCGACCATTTATCAAGCAGAAATTCGTAATCACTGGACTATTGTCATTTTTATAAAACTATTGGTATCAGGGTGCACGGAAGATATGCGATTCGTTCCGTCGACGGTCCATCAGAATTACGTTTTGTTATAGCTTTCGGGCGCATCTTTCCTGAATTTCTTGAAGTTGATGAACCAAGATGTGAGGAGAAAATATAACAAAACCTGCAATAAAAGTCCAGATAACAGAAAATTCCGCATTTTTTATTATAATGGTTCCTTGTTAATGAAATATGAAAGAACAAACTTCAAACATTACTCCAAACTGGGACGAATCACCAGGCCTTAATTTCAATGGCAGTACATACCTATCGATTGATGACTACTCATCGAAAATATTTCTGAGATCACTCAAGGAATATGATGTAATTAAAAGAAGATACTGGGAATTGTTCACTCTAGATAACGGATTCTATGAAATGTCTATTGATGAGTTTGGAGTTAACTATTCTACTGGCGGCTCCAAATGGAAATATTCAGAGACTAAAAAACGTAAATGCTCTGAAAAATTGAACAGATTATCATCGAAATTGACATTCGGATGGATTAATTTGCATGAAAATATGCAACAGTTTGCAGATATCTATTTCGATAATATAGAAGTGCCAACTTCGAACAGAGGCCCGTATTTGCGGTCTGCTGGATCTGATGATGCTCAATGGTGTTCCTCACATTTGATGGGTATCGACTCGAAAATAAGAGAAATGATACACGTCTGCATTATGGAAGAAAAGGCCGTAAAATCTGTAAGATACTCGATAATTGGAGTGATTGTTGGTACTATTGGATTCCTAGTTGGTCTATATGGTTTGATGTGACCTCTGAATAAGTAATGAATCTGGCCCACCAACATAATTTTACATGTGAGATTATGTCCCCAAATGCTAAATGTGATCATTACGCAAATCGAGTTCGAATTGTTAAATGTTCTAAATCCAGAGCAAATCAGATCTGTGGGAAACGCTCTGAATCATGTCATTTCAAAGTACGAGTTCAAAGAAAAAGACAAAATGAACGAAATCGAGGATAATCTTTCATTGGTAAATTTATTCATATCTGCAAAAAAGGTCGAAGGTTGTTCCGTCAAAACGTTGGATTACTACACTGCAACAATCGACACAATGCTAAGAAATGTTCCAAAACTTATCGTGAACATAAATACTGATGACCTCAGATCATATCTTTCGGATTATCAAACTTTGAAGAATGCCAGCAAAATCACAATCGATAACATAAGAAGGATACTGTCCAGTTTTTTCTCGTGGCTGGAAGACGAAGAATATATCTTGAAGAGCCCGGTAAGAAGAATTCACAAAGTAAAGTCAGGACGTGTCATTAAAGAAACGTTCTCTGACGAAGAACTGGAACATATCAGAGATGCATGCGATAACTCCCGGGATCTTGCGATTGTAGATTTATTATCATCAACAGGAATGAGAGTTGGAGAGCTTGTAAGGTTGGAAATCAACGATATCGATTTTGAAGAGCGTGAGTGCAAAGTGTTAGGGAAGGGGGATAGCGAGCGCAAGGTATACTTCGATGCAAGAACGAAAATCCATCTTCGGGAGTATTTAGACAGCAGAGTCGATTATGAGCCTGCATTATTTGTATCTTTGAATGAACCACATAAGAGAGTGAACATAAGTGGCATAGAAACAAGATTAAAGCTATTAGGAAAACGTGCGTTGATAAAATCAATCCATCCGCATAAATTCAGACGCACACTCGCTACTCAGGCAATCGATAAGGGCATGCCGATAGAACAAGTGCAAAGATTGTTGGGGCATGTGCGTATCGACACGACGATGCATTATGCAATGGTAAATCAAAGCAATGTTAAAATCTCACATCGTAAGTACATATCTTGATGGCAAGAACGTATATTGGTGATTTCTGTGACTACTACAAAGGCATTAATATACCCCGCAGTGAGACCGATGTTGAATTCGATATTCCATATTTGCACTATGGAGACATCTACAAATTATACGATTTCAAGATTAATTTAAATACTAAATATGATAAAATCATAAAAATAAAAAAGGATGTCAAAATTAAACCTGAGCAATATCTGAGTGATGGAGACATAGTTTATACCTTAACATCTGAAACAGTTGATGATTTAGGCCATTCTACCCTAATTATCAATAAACAGAATCTTGATTTTGTATCTGGTATGGAAACAACAATTATACGTATCAGAGATAAAACAAATTTCGTTCCTGAATTCATCAACTACTTATTTCAATCAGACAATTTTAGACAAAGACTTCGTCAATATGTGACCGGTATGAAAGTATTCCGCGTTCATCCGCGTGATCTAATGAGAATTCTGATAGATATTCCAGATACACAAACACAACAAAAAATCGTATCTATTCTTGATTCCCTAACGAACAAAATAGATACAAATCGTAAGATAAATGATTATTTAGCTGACCTTGTCCGCACCGAGTTTCATAACATCCTGAAAGAAAGTGGTAGTGATTTTGTATCATTTGGATCCATCATCAAAGTTGGTAGTGGTGGTACACCAAAGACAGCTATCGATGGATATTGGAATGGAGGGATTCCATTTTTCTCACCGAAAGATGTTGATGGGATCTTTACCATGTCTACAGAGAAAGAGATTTCTCAGAATGGCCTAGATAATTGTAATAGTATGTTGTATCCAAAAAATACTGTTTTCATAACTGCTCGTGGTACTGTTGGTAAAATAGCAATGGCAGGTTGCGACATGGCCATGAACCAATCATGTTATGCAATTATTGGGCAGAAGTCAGACAACCAGCACTATATCCACCAGCTATGTTTGGATATGGTAGACTCGATACGTCAAAAGTCAAATGGTGCAGTATTTGATGCAATCAATGCAAAAGATATCGAATCGGAGCCTATTATTTTACTTCAAGAAGATACAATTGAGGAATTTGAAAAGATTGCAACTCCAATTTATGAGATGATTTGGACGAACGAGTCTCAAAACGCCAAATTGAGATCCGTCAGGGATGTACTGTTGCCAAAATTGATGTCCGGAGAAATCGATGTTTCTAATCTTGATTTAGGCAGCTAAATAATCATTTATTCTAGAGTTTAATTCGATGCAACAGTCAATGGTATTGAGTATGTTTCCAATTTTCATCCTAGTCTGAGAATCCGGTAATGAAATCTGCATACTTCCAATAATGTCCTTATTCACAGAACCAAACACACTTCCTGTTTCATTGTTTATTAGATTTGAAGCATTAAACTTCAAGAGGTAGTACAGAAAAAGGTTGTCTGGATCCCGACTCGACAATGAGCATATTCCTCTCCCCATGCAAAGCTCTTGTTTCGTTATGTTGATGTCACCAACCGGTGCCCTAACACTCATAATCACGTCGCCAGCATGAGCAATCTTTGTGGTTTTTATTGTCCACGTGTCGATAGTTGGATATCTCTTTCCAAATGTACGATTGCCCTGAAGGAATGGTAAACCAATCATCTCGTCGTTGTAATATTTCGATTCTGGGGACTGCCCCATATTTATCGTCGCATAAGTGCCGAGTGTTGTTTTTATCCATTCCTGCATCACCAAATGTATCTCTTATGTGAGATTTTAACATTGCTTTGATTCACCATTGCATAATGCATCATCGTGTCGATACGCATATGCCCCAACAATCTCTGAACTTGTTCTATCGGCATGCCCTTATCGATCGCCTGAATTGCCAGAGTACACCTGAATTTATGCCAATACATAGAATCCATCCTTGCATCTTAACTGAGAATTTTCTGTATTGTTTTGATTCCATTGATCTTTAACCAAACATATTGTTCATTTAGCAATATGATAGGCACCACATTATTGTCAATTCAATCGTTTATATATTGTAAAACTTGAATTTTATTATTGTATTAAAATGTGCCTTATAATCACTATCACTTTTCCCAAAACTTTACATTCGTATCTTTCAAAATTATGATTTTATACTATGCGCGCTCTAAAAAATAATATGTTTGAAATTCTTTCTGCAATATTGGGACCCTTGTTTGGTGCTATGATGGGCTCTTTTTTAGGATTCTTTTTCGCTATATTACTTGAAAAAAGGTCCAGAAAAATTAATGCAGAAGAAAAATTGCGGTATTTGATTAAAGAATATTCAGATATACTGTCTGATTTAAATATAACCGAATCGAAAACTGAATCTCGGCGTCTCGAAAAAAATATTCGATATGAAATAAGGAACGTCCAAAAAATATGCGTTACTAACAAGAGTTTACGTGACCAAATAGACAAGATGTTATCCGATGGGATGAATACGGCATACCACGGAACTCGAAATCCAGAATCACATAAACAATTAATGACCGAACTTCTAGACTGGAGCTTTTACAAAGGCTATCCCGAAATATTGAAATTCATAGAGGGAGAAGAAAAGACTATAAAAGTTCGAAAAAAAGCAAAACTCGAGAAAAAATACGATTAAGCCCGAGCTCGACAGATGATTCTGATTTCGGAAGAATTTGACACTTGAGCTTTCGCTGATCGCTTGACCTCTTCCGCATCGTTTTTCGTGTCGTTATCGGTCTCCCCGAGGGGCTTTCAGCCCCCGGAGACACCGGAAACGACCACCACATCCCTCAAAATACGTGAATTCAGAGGCTCGATGTTCGAATAGATGCGCCTGACAGCCTGCTTTTTGTCGTACATGTACGTAACTGTCAAATTTTGTAACAAGGAGATGATGAATTTAGTCGAACGTTTCCTCAGTTCGGGGATCTCATAACGCACCATGGAAACGATCACCTGAGCGAGGAAACACAGCGAAAGAGTACCTTTTACGCTGTTCTCCGACCAAACACGCATCGGTTTGAGGTCGATATGGTTCTTCAGCAAGTCCATGAGCTTCTCTACGGTATCGCATCTGCGATAGATCGAGAACACCTCGGACGGTGTCAACTTCGAACTGCATTCGAGTTTGAAAAATCCCTCACGATGATTGGAAAGAGCGTTACGAACGAAATCGAAGCTGTCAAGATCGCTCGAAAGAAGTTTGCCCTGAACACCGACGTTCAGCGATATCAGAGGGTTCTTGAGACGTTTGATGACCGTCTTCGATGTGCGCAGCGTCCCGTCGCTCTTCCTGCGCATGACATCCTTTGCATCCTCAACATATCTCCAAGAAAGTTCCGATGCGGCCATCTTGTCGTGATACAGTTTCTCTGAATAGAACATATACAATGTTCTTCCGGACGACCCGAATGTCCTGCGTTGACAGTACACGCCCTCGTTCCCGTCCACGCATATCGCCTCTTTCTTATCGAATCCGGAGATCCAAAGGTCGTCGCTCTTGTTCAGGCGCTCCCTCGCGATATATCTATGGCCCTTGGCGGTTATGCGGTCCAGGGCCTGCTTCGCATCGCCTCCCCCATCGAACACGAACAGCGAATCATCGCGAAGGTCCCCGATGATGTCGTCCACGATCTTCACGAACTGCACCGAATCCGAGATGTTGCCGCGATCCACCGACAGATCGATCAGTATGTTGATCGGATCGCGAAGCTCGGCGGCACCGAAGTTCACCTGCCTCAGGTCGGGACGTTTGTCTCTGGAATAACCGAAATCATACAGCTCCGTCCCTTTCGCATACACTGCGACGGAAGTAGTATCGATATTGACATCAGTGTGCTCCGGGTCGTACATCGAGAACAGACGTTTCCGCAGATGCGCCGGGACCTCCGGCACGATCCCCCCGGAACGTTCCACGGCACGGTTGAGCATGCGGTGACTCACCTCGCAGCGGATGCCTGGCTCGTTCCTTACTTCGGGGGATTCAAGCCATCTTCCGCATCCTTCCACGGAGAAGTTCTCCGTCAGCCGATAGGATATGATCGCACAGACCAACGGGAAAAGGGCCTGTCCTTTGCTCTTGGAGCGGTTGAAAACCTCATCAAAACCCAATTTCTCAAGATATTCTCTCACGCAGGCGATAGTACCGATAGGTACCGATTTATTCATGTTCGGCTCTAGGACAAACGTCCTGAGCCGATATTGTTTTTGTGACACAGTTGAGCATTTTCACTCAGAACAAATATTTCTTATGACACGCATCATGGCTGTGACTATTCTGTAGATTACCCTCTGTCGAGCTCAGGATTAAGTCTAAAATTCTCAGGTGAATGCCTACCCTCCTCCAGAAACAATAATCGATTCTTTGTAGAATGAGCATTTATCACTTTTTATAATCTGGAATCTATCAAAAATGTACGCCTTCCTGTTTTGCTCGCATTGATTATGTTTAAACTACGTTTATCATATTTACAACGTCTAATAATATGTTTAGAAGGTTTCAATGCTCAAATCCTAGTGCCTTCAGATTTTTTAAGATCTCTTCTTTAAGTTTATCAGATTCCTTGAACAACTCTGATAGCTCAGAGGTGAGTCTGTTCATCCTTTCCTCATAAGGTTCGTCATCCTCTTCCTCCTCTACAAGTCCTACATAGCGTCCGGGGGTCAGGATATAATCGTTCTGTGCAACCTCTTCGATCTTAGCTGATTTACAGAATCCCTGGACGTCGATATACTCTGATGATTCGGTCTTCCAGGAATGATACGTTTCCGCTATTTTGGCCACATCTTCATCGGAGAATCGGCGATGTGTACGGTCGATCATCTCGCCCATATTCCGGGCATCGATGAACAGGATGTGATTTCTGCTATCGTTAGACCTCTTGAGTTTGTCACGCGAGATGAACCACAAACAGGCCGGAATCCCGGTGGAGTAGAATAACTGCGCCGGCATCGATACTATGCAATCCACGAGCCCTTCGGTGATGAGCCTCATGCGTATGTCGCCTTCGCCGCTCGTCTTTGACGATAGACTACCGTTGGCCAGAACAAAACCTGCAAGACCTTTGGTATTCAGATGAGATATGAAATGCTGCACCCATGCGAAGTTGGCATTGTTCTCCGGAGGCAAACCATATTTCCATCTGGGATCGTCCATCAATCTCGGCCTGCCCCATTCTTTCATGTTGAACGGCGGATTGGCTATGACGTAATCGGCTTTTAGGTCCGGGTGTTTGTCGTTGAGAAATGTATCGGCATTCGTATCGCCAAGATTGCTGTCTATGCCACGGATCGCGAGATTCATCTTGGCCAGACGCCAAGTGGTCGGATTGGATTCCTGGCCATATATGCTGATGTCCCCTATCCTGCCGCCGCGTGCTTCGATGAACTTCTCGCTCTGCACAAACATTCCGCCGGAACCGCAACACGGGTCATAGATCCTGGAGCCTGTTTCCGGAGAGAGCATCTCGACGAGCAGTCTGACGACCGAATTCGGAGTATAGAACTGCCCGCCCTTCTTGCCTTCTGCGGAAGCGAACTGTCCGAGGAAATACTCATATACGCGCCCGAGGATATCTTTTGACTTGTTGGAGCTGTCCGATAAGCTTATCGTCCCTATCAGGTCGATGACCTCTCCGAGCTTCACCTGGTCCAGGGACGGACGTGCATAATCCTTCGGCAGCGTGCCCTTAAGCGATTTATTGTTGCGCTCGATCTCGATCATCGCTTCGTCGATGACCTTGCCGATCTCGGACGACCTGGCATTGGACGAGATGAACTTCCACCTGGCCTTCTCCGGTACCCAGAACACGTTCTCCGACAGATACTCGTCCGGGTCCTCTGGGTCCATGCCTTCGCTCTTCCCTGCAACGAGCTCGTTGTACTTCGACTCGAACGAATCTGACACATATTTCAGGAATATCAGCCCGAGCACCACGTGTTTGTACTCGGCCGCATCCATGTTGTTCCTCAATTTGTCGGCCGCGTTGAACAGCTTCGCCTCGAATCCCAATTCTGCCTTCTTCTCTTTCGCCATATTATCCCTTATGCTTCGGCCTTTAATTTGCAGATCTGCTCTGCCTGTTCTATTATCAGCTTGGTGGCATCCTCCTTCTTGTCCGGAGGATATCCGTACTTGGTCAGCAGGCGTTTGATGGACAATCGCATCTTAGCCTTCGCCTGCTCTCTCACACTCCAATCGACGGTCATGTTCGACGATACGGCTCTGGCGACATCCATCGCTATCGTCCTCAGGACCTCATCGCCCATGAGCTTCACCGCCGCATCATCCGTTCCGAGGGCATCGTAGAATGCTAGCTCATCCTTGGTCAGCCCAAGGTCGATGCCTCTCTTGTTGGCTTCGTTCATCTCGTTGGCCAACTGTATCAATATGTTGATGAATTGCGTTGTATCGATGATGTGCTTCTCATATTTGGTTATCGATTCTTCGATAAGCTCCGAGAACTTCTTGGATTGGACTATGTTCTGACGCCCGTTATGTACAATGTTGTTCTGCAGCATACTCTTGAGGAGCTCCGCTGCAAGGTTCTTCTCTGGCATCTTTCTGATCCTGGAGAGAAACTCTTCGGACAATATCGATATGTCCGCTTTATCATAGCCGAGCAGTTCCAAAACATCTGTGGGCTCTTGTGACACGATAGCAGAAGAAAGGACCTGTCTTATTGCAATGTCCGGGTCTATTGCAGGTTTCTTCGACGGTGGCGATACGAGCTTGACGACATACGCCCTCAGACTCTGGAAGAATGCTACATCCTCGCGTTTTCCAAGCACCTCGCTGTCAGTGTTGACCAGATTGAACGCGTTCGTCAGCTCTGTTACGTTCCTTCTGATGCGATCTGCGCCATTATCCTGTTTCAATACGAAATCGGCGGCTCCGGTGAGTTTGCGTATGCGGTCCTTCTTGGATGAGCCGGACCACCAGCTCCAATCATATCCGTGCATCAATTGGCAACAGATCTCGTACTTCGTGAAAAATAGCGGGACCGCCTGCGACGTGTCGATATACACTTCTCCCTTTCCGCCTCCGCGTGTGTAAGTTCCGACCGCTTTGGCGAGATTATCTGCGATACCGATATAGTCTACTACCAGACCTCCAGGCTTATCTCCGAACACACGGTTGACGCGAGATATTGCCTGCATCAGTCCGTGATCCTTCATCGGCTTATCGATGTACATGGTATGGAGGCAGGGTGCATCGAAACCAGTGAGCCACATGTCCCTCACGATGACTAATTTAAACGGGTCCTTCGGATCCTTGAAGCGCAATGCCATCTCATTTCTGCGCAGTTTGTTGCGTATGTGCTTCTGCCATTCGACCGGATCTGTTGCAGACCCGGTCATGATCACGTTGATGACACTGTCGTTATCGTCGTGTCCTGCCCATTCGGGTCTGAGCTTGACGATATGGTCGTACAGCTCCACGCAGATGCGGCGTGACATGCAGACGATCATCGCCTTGCCGTCCATCGCCTCCAGCCTCTTCTCAAAATGGCCCACTATGTCTTTGGCCACATGCTCCAACCGCGAATCGACGCCCACCAAAGATTCGAGCATGGCCCATTTGCATTTCTCCTTCTCACGCGTGGTGGCCTCCATGTCTTCCGAGATGTTCTCGAATGACTGATTGAGCAGCTCCTTCTGATCGTCCGGCAGGTCGATCTTCACAAGCCTGCTCTCATAATAGATCGGTACAGTCGTCTTATCCTCGATGGATTTGCTGATGTCGTATATGCTGATGCATTGACCGAAGACGTTGACTGTGCTCCTGTCGCTGAAATCAATAGGCGTCCCAGTGAATGCGATGAATGAAGCATTGGGTAGCGCATCTCTGATGTTTGCACCGAATCCGTCGACCATGTCATATTGGCTTCTATGCGCCTCGTCTACGATCACGACGATGTTGCGCCTGTCAGACAGCATCGGGTATCTGTTTTCATCCTCGGCAGGGAGGAATTTGTTAATGGTCGTGAATACAATGCCACCGGATGCGACCCTCAGAAGATTTCTGAGATCGTCGCGCGAATCCGCCTGTTGCGGAACCTGCCTCAGCAGATTTGAGCAATTGGAGAATGTGCCGAAAAGCTGATCGTCGAGATCGATCCTGTCCGTGAGCACCACGATCGTTGGATTCTCCATCCTCTTGTCTCGTGCGATCTTTCCGGCGTAGAAGGTCATCGTCAGACTCTTTCCCGAACCCTGGGTATGCCATACGATGCCACATTTCCCGTCTCCCGTGATGTTGACGGCCTTTACTGTCGCATCGATTGCAGCGTTCACAGCGTAATATTGGTGATACTTCGCCACTTTCTTGATTTTATTACCTGTTCCATCATCATCGAACACCGTGTAATTCTTGACAAGGTCAAGATAGGTTTCTTTGTTGAACATCCTTTGGACCATCAACTCGGCGGTACCCAATATTGGCGCAATCTTATCCTCCGGATCCATCGATTTCCATTCTACAAAATGCTGATATCCGGACGATATCGTACCAACCTCGGTAAAGACGCCGTCGGCGATTATACACCCTTCATTGTAATAGAACAGCTGAGGGAGCTCGTTCTTGTAATTCTGTATCTGGGTGAACGCATTGTTGATCGTAGCTTTTTCATCCGCTGGATTCTTCAATTCGATGACGACCAACGGAAGTCCATTGACGAAAAGAATAACATCCGGACGACGTTCTTTCCCTTCATTGATTATTGTGAACTGATTCACAGCGAGGAATTCGTTCTTCTCTGGATTGTCGAAATCGATTATCTTGATGAATTCTCCGGCGATGGTTCCATCTTTCCTCTTGGATTCGAGACGCACTCCTTGAATCAACATCTCATGGAACTCTTGATTGGCAGCAATTAGTGAGTTGGAAGATATGGACATAATCTTTCTGACAGCATCATTGATTAGTCCGTCGTTGATTCCAGGATTTATGCATGAAAGCATCCTTTTAAGTCTGACCTTGAGCACAACATCGGAGTAGCTGTTTCTCTCGGGGGATTCACCATCGGGCGATATGGTCGGACCAGGGAGGTATGAATATCCCTGCTCTGTGAAGAAATCAATTAATAATTCCTCGAAGTCTGATTCCGCAATTGCTTTTGACATCCATACTTCCCCTTGTGGAAAAACAAACTGCTTTCCTATTTTATATAAAATTGTTAATTTTTGTGTGTTTGAGACAAAATTCGCGATTACATGATGGCATGTTTTCTATGCTGGATTATTTTGTTATTTTTGTTTGATACCATATTGTTTTATGCCAATCTTAAATGCGCAGATTACAACGATGCAACAGGGGCTGTTTCAAAATCCAGCAGCGATGCCGTTTTGTTGATCGTTTCCGCATCGAACGCTGATATCGAGTGATTTTGAACGGATACGCTCCTGATAACTGAAAACGAACTTTATTTTCCGATTAATCATGCCAGATTTCTGCGACAACGACGGATTAGCGAGCGGCCCCTTACGAACTTTTTGACATAATTGTCAAACATGGGACGTAGCATCCTATCATTGAATTCCCCCGGCGCAGTGCACATATCATGCTGCTGAGACACGATCGAGAACAGCCTGTCCAACGGCTCAAGGTATTCGGTTCGGGAGCGTTCATCTAATCGAACGATAGATTTTGAAGGCCATCGTCGCTCACGCCGATGTTTCTCTCTCTGCACCTCGGAAATCAGTACAAAAGGCCCCGAAAGGACATCGAATATACTACGGTTGTTCCCACATGGCCCTTGTCCATCATAAATCCAGGGGGCCCCGAGATGCACTCTGTGGCAGAACGGGCTGACGCCGAAAGATCTGCGCGTCTTCAGGTCAGAGGCAAGATTGCAGCAGATGCTGAGGTCTATGTGTGCGAGCTCCGAGTACAGGATCAAAGTGTCTGTGATGTATGCGATCTTCTTCTACTCGTCGATCTTCTTCGACAGCGATTCGATAATCCCGGAGATTATCCAGTTGTCCACATCGTGGCCGTCAAGATCTATGTAGTCGAGGGCATCGTCCACCTTCATGTATGGATGCGCTGTGATGATATCCGTCAGACCTCGGTGATGTTGATGTGCTTCCCTCCGACATGATCTCGAACATGTTGGACCATCACTCCAAGGCCTCTTCGAACTCCTAGCACCAAATACGTTGAGTCCATCATCGTATAGATCAGACAAGGTTTCTTCTTACTGTTCAGGGATGTCCTCCATCATTCGATGTTTTATGTAATCCAATGAAACTATCTGATATCGGGGCATACTAATGATAATATGTGAGTTCAAGAGTTCAAAATAAAGTTAATATTAACTGCATTGACTATGTTCTACGTATACAGATAAATATTTGATACAAATCATGGAGCACGGGATTCTCATGGGAAAAAGTCTTTTGAATTCTCAGAAAATAATTTCTGAGATGGATGCATCTCAAAGGATTATCATATACTGCATGGGTGTAGAAGGGAAGCCCATAAAAGACAAAGTTGACATACAGAAGATTATATTTTTATCTGCGATGTCCCTCCCAGACATATTTGAGAATATGTACACTTTTCAAAAACACAAGAAAGGCCCTTATTCTGAAAAAATCGATGAAGATGTAGCTGTGATTAGTAACAGCGGATATGTTGGCGGATCGCAATTTGGTCTTTCAGACAGTGGATATGAATTGTTTAATGATATCGAAGCACGTATAAAGGATCCATTAAAAAGCACGCTTTTAGAAAACAAAGAGTTTGTTTCTGATTTGACCGATGATGAATTACTCACTTTCATTTACATCATGTTTCCCCAATATACTGAAAATTCAGAAGTGTGGGAAAAGTTAAAGCAATATCGTGTGAAAAACGCAGTCTCTATGTTAAAAAAGGAAAAGATTACTTCTTCTTTAGCGGCAGTAATTGCTGGGTATAATTATTATGATTTTGAGAAATATCTTATGGAGCAGAAAATAAGGTGGAAGTCATGATAAAGATTTTTGATAATTCTGTTATCACATCCATGGGAAAAGAGGTCATTTCAGTTGACTTACTACAGTATGTTAAAGCACAGTACACTATTTTTATCACAGATGCAGTTGTAACTGAATGTATGGATTCTAATGATAATAGTTTGATCGACATCATTCAAGATTTTCATGTTGCAGTGAATAAGGATGAAAGATTTTTACAATTAGTGGAGCTAATAAAGAAAATTGATAATAGATTAGGCCCAGGAGAAACAGAGACTATCGCCGCATCCATTATGCTGACTCATTTAGGTGTAGAAAACTATGTTGTAATTGATGAAGCACTTGCAAGGAAAAAGGTTTCAAAAATCCATGTCAATTCAAAATTGACGGAGATATTGGGTTCAACTATACCTAAGATCAAATGCACAGGTACGATAGGCATTGTGAAGCATCTGCGCGATAAAGGTGTTTTACCTAAAGAAATATGTCAGAGAATCGCTTCAGATTTGAAATCAAGTAATTTTAGAGTAACAGACGAGTTATTGGCACTCATTAGATAAAATCATCAATTTTCATTGAATGATTCTTATTCTTGAATGAAAAAATAGTATTCAATGTTTCCTGAGCAATATTTTTTGAAGACAAAAGATTTTTCATCGTCCCCTCGGATATCGATTGTCTAATTATATCGAATTCCGAATTCTGTTCACGAATTGAACATTCGTCAATAAATCGTTTTTCTTCTTTGGTACATATCTTTTTTTCATAATTGTACGTACTGCGGTGGAAGATTCTACCCACTGTATTTGTAGTTTCTTCATCAGATTTTTCAAAATGTTTACTTGTGTGTTTCCCACCGATGACATCGAAACCTGCAGTAAAACCGATGAAATCTTTTGCTTCGATAGTGGTTTCGTTCTTTCGAACCATCCCCTGAAAAGCATTCATTGTGTACATTATAGATTCTTTTTCAATATCATATTCACTTAGCAATCTTTGTAATGCTCTAATCCACGAACCGCTGATGAGTGTACGTCCATGAGAATCTACAACAAACGATGTAACATCATGATCAATGTAGAATTTTAGGACGCTGTCCAGTTTTTCTGGTGGAATACTTTGAGGTATGGTGCCAAGTATTGGTTTATGGTTACGTGTCGAAGCTACTTCTACAAATATTTTGGACAATTCAATATATAATTTAACATTCACACTATTTTTTGTTGTTATTAAATCAAACCATGATGGTGTAGTGATGGCATCTGTGTTATTGTATTGCATATCTGATAGCGCAACAATCATTCTGTCGGTCGGGACAAATTTTTTACTGTCATATTCAAGTGTCAAAATGTTAAAATTGCCACGACAGCGCTGTCTTAAGTTACGACCATGTTCACGATCTTTATTCTCAGATTTTAGACAATTGATAATTGTTTCTGGTTTTACCCTTTTGTAGGCTTCATAGAATGGAACATCAGTTACATTGCCTAATCCGACTTTCAACGGTGTTTGAAATTTTATTTCACCAGATGTACCCAATTTTACGCATGATTTGCGGGACAATGTATAATCATCAGTTGTTAAATCAGATACTTGAAAATGCGTTGCCATTCAAGGGCGTGTATGGTCGTAGGAATATTAAAAACATCGACCATTTATCAAGCAGAAATTCGTAATCACTGGACTATTGTCATTTTTATAAAACTATTGGTATCAGGGTGCACGGAAGATATGCGATTCGTTCCGTCGACGGTCCATCAGAATTACGTTTTGTTATAGCTTTCGGGCGCATCTTTCCTGAATTTCTTGAAGTTGATGAACCAAGATGTGAGGAGAAAATATAACAAAACCTGCAATAAAAGTCCAGATAACAGAAAATTCCGCATTTTTTATTATAATGGTTCCTTGTTAATGAAATATGAAAGAACAAACTTCAAACATTACTCCAAACTGGGACGAATCACCAGGCCTTAATTTCAATGGCAGTACATACCTATCGATTGATGACTACTCATCGAAAATATTTCTGAGATCACTCAAGGAATATGATGTAATTAAAAGAAGATACTGGGAATTGTTCACTCTAGATAACGGATTCTATGAAATGTCTATTGATGAGTTTGGAGTTAACTATTCTACTGGCGGCTCCAAATGGAAATATTCAGAGACTAAAAAACGTAAATGCTCTGAAAAATTGAACAGATTATCATCGAAATTGACATTCGGATGGATTAATTTGCATGAAAATATGCAACAGTTTGCAGATATCTATTTCGATAATATAGAAGTGCCAACTTCGAACAGAGGCCCGTATTTGCGGTCTGCTGGATCTGATGATGCTCAATGGTGTTCCTCACATTTGATGGGTATCGACTCGAAAATAAGAGAAATGATACACGTCTGCATTATGGAAGAAAAGGCCGTAAAATCTGTAAGATACTCGATAATTGGAGTGATTGTTGGTACTATTGGATTCCTAGTTGGTCTATATGGTTTGATGTGACCTCTGAATAAGTAATGAATCTGGCCCACCAACATAATTTTACATGTGAGATTATGTCCCCAAATGCTAAATGTGATCATTACGCAAATCGAGTTCGAATTGTTAAATGTTCTAAATCCAGAGCAAATCAGATCTGTGGGAAACGCTCTGAATCATGTCATTTCAAAGTACGAGTTCAAAGAAAAAGACAAAATGAACGAAATCGAGGATAATCTTTCATTGGTAAATTTATTCATATCTGCAAAAAAGGTCGAAGGTTGTTCCGTCAAAACGTTGGATTACTACACTGCAACAATCGACACAATGCTAAGAAATGTTCCAAAACTTATCGTGAACATAAATACTGATGACCTCAGATCATATCTTTCGGATTATCAAACTTTGAAGAATGCCAGCAAAATCACAATCGATAACATAAGAAGGATACTGTCCAGTTTTTTCTCGTGGCTGGAAGACGAAGAATATATCTTGAAGAGCCCGGTAAGAAGAATTCACAAAGTAAAGTCAGGACGTGTCATTAAAGAAACGTTCTCTGACGAAGAACTGGAACATATCAGAGATGCATGCGATAACTCCCGGGATCTTGCGATTGTAGATTTATTATCATCAACAGGAATGAGAGTTGGAGAGCTTGTAAGGTTGGAAATCAACGATATCGATTTTGAAGAGCGTGAGTGCAAAGTGTTAGGGAAGGGGGATAGCGAGCGCAAGGTATACTTCGATGCAAGAACGAAAATCCATCTTCGGGAGTATTTAGACAGCAGAGTCGATTATGAGCCTGCATTATTTGTATCTTTGAATGAACCACATAAGAGAGTGAACATAAGTGGCATAGAAACAAGATTAAAGCTATTAGGAAAACGTGCGTTGATAAAATCAATCCATCCGCATAAATTCAGACGCACACTCGCTACTCAGGCAATCGATAAGGGCATGCCGATAGAACAAGTGCAAAGATTGTTGGGGCATGTGCGTATCGACACGACGATGCATTATGCAATGGTAAATCAAAGCAATGTTAAAATCTCACATCGTAAGTACATATCTTGATGGCAAGAACGTATATTGGTGATTTCTGTGACTACTACAAAGGCATTAATATACCCCGCAGTGAGACCGATGTTGAATTCGATATTCCATATTTGCACTATGGAGACATCTACAAATTATACGATTTCAAGATTAATTTAAATACTAAATATGATAAAATCATAAAAATAAAAAAGGATGTCAAAATTAAACCTGAGCAATATCTGAGTGATGGAGACATAGTTTATACCTTAACATCTGAAACAGTTGATGATTTAGGCCATTCTACCCTAATTATCAATAAACAGAATCTTGATTTTGTATCTGGTATGGAAACAACAATTATACGTATCAGAGATAAAACAAATTTCGTTCCTGAATTCATCAACTACTTATTTCAATCAGACAATTTTAGACAAAGACTTCGTCAATATGTGACCGGTATGAAAGTATTCCGCGTTCATCCGCGTGATCTAATGAGAATTCTGATAGATATTCCAGATACACAAACACAACAAAAAATCGTATCTATTCTTGATTCCCTAACGAACAAAATAGATACAAATCGTAAGATAAATGATTATTTAGCTCAGTTTGCAGAGATGTATTTCGAATACATGATTGAAAAGTGTACCGATTACAAGGAGATGGCACTTACAGATATCGCAAATTATCAAAATGGACTCGCGATGCAGAAATACAGGCCAATCGATGGCGAATCAAGTATGCCTGTTTTGAAGATTAGAGAACTTGGAATGGGATGCTGTGATTCTAATTCTGATGTTTGTAGAACAAATATCAAAAATGAATGTATAGTACAAGATGGGGACGTCGTATTTTCTTGGTCCGGATCATTGATGATCGATATTTGGTCGGGCGGTAAATGTGGATTGAATCAACATCTGTTCAAAGTAACATCTGATGAATACCCATTGTGGTTTGTATTCCATTGGACAAATCATTACATAGGTTCTTTTAAAGAGATTGCAGGGAATAAAGCTACCACAATGGGACACATTTGTCGCAATCATTTGGAGGAATCAATGATAATATGTCCCGATAATGAAATTTTTCAGATCATGGAATGTGTTCTTGGACCAGTATTTGAAGAACGTAAACATTTGATGAAAGAGATACGGGTGCTTCAAAAAATAAGGGATGAATTATTACCTAAATTGATGTCTGGAGAAATCGATGTTTAGAATCTTGATTTAGGCAACTAAATAATCATTTATCAAGCCGTTCTTTGAAATCAGCGTATCAATCGATCTTACGAAAGAGGCGATGCATTTCTGTTCTTCGTACTCTCTTTCTTCAAATTCATATTTCATAATTGCGTCCTTGTCACCACGGGGCATTTTTGTTCCTTTTGAAGTACTGACTACATAATCAAAGAATGAATCATCAGATAAAAGACAAAAAAGATAGTATGGTTCACACACACCTTTAGCTCTGAATACAAGAACATCGTTCGAACAAGTGCCACACTTATCAGCAAACCATATTTTCTTAAAATACGGCCTAATATTGGATATCAAAATATCGTTGCAACGATAAGTCCGCACTAAACCATTGGACGGTATCGATGCTGACACAGTTATCCCGCCCTTCATCGGAATCATATTCTCCGTGCTTACGTAGGAATCATTACACGCCGCAGAACATGATGTTGTATCACTAACCAATTCACAGATATCAATAAGCTTACATTTCAAATCCAAGTGCCCCCAGATTCTTACGTATCTCTTCTTTCAAACGATCGGATTCATCGAACAGCTCCGAGAGTTCAGAAGTCAGACGTTTCATCTTCTCTTCGTAAGGTTCGCCGTCCTCTTCAGCCTCTTCGATGCCTACATAACGCCCAGGAGTCAGGATGAAATCATTCGCCTTCACATCCTCAAGCGATGCCGAATTGCAGAATCCAGTGATATCATGATACTCCTCTCCGGATTTCCATTTGTGATATGTGTCGGAGATCTTCTCCACATCCTCGTCGCTAAACTGCCTGTGAGTGCGGTCGATCATCTCGCCCATGTTCCTCGCATCTATGAACAGGATGTGATTCCTGCTTTCGTTCATTCTTGATACTTTATCACGGGAGATGAACCACAGACACGCCGGGATCCCGGTGGAATAGAACAATTGTGCCGGCATCGAGACGATACAGTCCACGAGCCCTTCTACGACGAGTCTCTCGCGTATATCGCCCTCTCCGCTCGTCTTGGATGAAAGGCTACCGTTGGCAAGAACGAAGCCTGCAAGCCCCTTGGTGTTCAGGTGCGATATGAAATGCTGCACCCATGCGAAGTTTGCATTGTTCTCTGGAGGAAGTCCATATTTCCACCTGACATCATCCATAAGGTTGGGTCTCCCCCATCCCTTCATGTTGAACGGCGGATTAGCGATGACATAGTCCGCCTTCAGATCAGGATGCTTGTCATTCAGGAATGTATCCCCATTGGTATCTCCGAGATTGTTATCGATGCCGCGAATCGCCAGATTCATCTTGGCCAAACGCCACGTTGTTGGGTTCGACTCCTGACCGTAGATGCTCACATCCCCGATCCTTCCGCCGTGAGCCTCGATGAACTCCTCGCTCTGAACGAACATGCCGCCTGAACCGCAACATGGGTCGTAGATCCTCGATCCCGTCTCGGGTGCAAGCATGCTTACAAGAAGTTTGACAACGGAATTGGGGGTGTAGAACTGCCCGCCCTTCTTCCCTTCCGCAGAAGCGAACTGTCCGAGGAAGTACTCGTAGACGCGACCGAGGATATCCTTTGATTTGTTGGAACTGTCCGAAAGGCTGATCGTTCCGATGAGATCCACAACCTCTCCGAGTTTCACCTGATCCAATGAGGGCCTCGCATAATCTTTGGGGAGCGTTCCCTTCAGCGACTTGTTGTTACGCTCGATCTCGATCATCGCCTCATCGATGACCCTTCCGATCTCAGAAGATCTTGCATTTGAAGAGATATATCTCCATCTGGCCTTTTCCGGGACCCAGAAGACATTTTCTGAAATATATTCGTCCGGATCCTCGGGATCCATGCCCTCTGCTTTTCCCGTGACGAGTTCCTGATACTTCGCTTCGAAAGAATCGGACACATACTTAAGGAAGATCAATCCGAGCACCACATGCTTGTACTCTGCGGCATCCATGTTGTTCCTCAGCTTATCCGCAGCACTGAACAATTTTGCCTCGAATCCCAATTCCGCTTTTTTCTCCTTCGCCATCTCCCATCAGCCCTTCATTCTTCCGTTTTCAATTTGCAGAGCGCTTCGGCCTGCTCAATTATCAATTTGGTGGCATCTTCCTTCTTGTCCGGAGGATACCCGTATTTCGTCAAGAGGCGCTTGATAGATTTCCTCATCTGCGCCTTCGCCTGCTCCCTTATGCTCCAATCGACGGTCATGTTGGAACTGACGGTCTTCGCCACTTCCATGGCGATCATCCTGAGCGTCTCATCGCCCATCAGCTTGACAGCGGCATCATCGGTACCCAGGGCATCATAGAATGCGAGCTCATCGCTTGTGAGACCCAACCGGGCTCCCCTCTCGCTCGCTTCTTTCATCTCCTTGGCCAGCTGTATGAGCATGTTAATAAACTGTGTCGTGTCGATTATGTGCTTCTCATATTTCGTGATGGATTCCTCTATGAGCTCTGAGAACCTCTTGGACTGAACGACATTACGTTTCTCCTCGTAGGTGATGTTCTCCTTGAGCATCTTCTTGAGCAGTTCCGCGGCAAGGTTCTTCTGAGGCATACTTCTAATCCTAGAGAGGAACTCTTCCGAAAGAATCGATATGTCTGCTTTCTTGTAACCGAGCATCTCCATGACGTCGGTCGGTTCCTGTGAAACCAATGCTGAAGAGAGAACCTGCCTCATCACCTGATCCACATCACCTGGATGCCTTCCCGGATCTACTGTTGTCAATTTGACAACGAACGCCCTCAGGCTCTGGAAGAATGCGACATCCTCCCTCTTTCCCATCACATCATTATGTGGCGTGGCTAGGTTAAATGCCTTTGTCAGCTCGGTAACATTCTTCTTTATGCGTTCGGCGCCCTTATCCAGCTTCAGAACGAAATCAGCTGCCTCGGGCAATCTACGGATGCGATCCTTCTTCGATCCTTCAGACCACCAGCTCCAATCGTAGCCGTGCATCATACTGCAACAGATTTCGTATTTTGTGAAGAAGAGAGGAACGGCCTGTGAGATGTCCAAGAACACCTCTCCTTTGCCCCCTCCGCGAGTGTATGTGCCAACAGCCTTGGCCAGATTGTCTGCGATGCCTATGTAATCGACAACAAGCCCTCCGGGCTTATCACCAAATACCCTGTTGACACGGGAGATCGCCTGCATCAGCCCGTGTTCTTTCATCGGTTTATCAATATACATCGTGTGCAGACACGGAGCGTCGAAACCCGTCAGCCACATATCCCTGACGATGACAACCTTGAACGGATCACGAGGATCCTTGAAGCGTAATGCCATCTCGTTCCTGCGGGGCTTATTGCGTATGTGCTTCTGCCATTCAATTGGATCCATGGCCGAACCTGTCATGATGACATTGAGAACGCTGTCCGTATCATCATTGCCAGCCCATTCTGGCCTCAACTTGATGATCTCATCATACAACTCTACACAGATACGCCTCGACATGCAGACGATCATCGCCTTGCCATCCATGGCCTCCTGTCTTTTCTCAAAGTGCGAAACAATATCCTTCGCCACGAGCTCGATCCTCTTGTCGACGCCGACAAGGGACTCCAGCATGGCCCATTTGCGTTTCTCCTTCTCGCGCGTGGTGTATTCCATGCTCTCCGACACTTCGTCGAAAGCGTCGTTAAGCACCTCCTTCTGTTCGTCTGGAAGATCTATCCTAATCAATCTGCTCTCATAGTAGATTGGCACCGTGGTCTTATCCTCGATGGATTTGCTTATGTCGTAGATGCTGATGCATTGACCAAAGATGTTCACGGTACTCCTGTCACTGAAATCGATCGGCGTTCCCGTGAACGCTATGAATGATGCGTGAGGCAACGCATCTCTGATGTTCGCTGCGAACCCATCAACAAGGTCGTATTGGCTCCTGTGCGCCTCATCGACTATCACAATGATATTATGCCTATCCGAAAGCATCGGGTACTTGTTCTCATCCTCTGTGGGTAAGAACTTGTTGATGGTAGTGAACACAATTCCACCGGAAGCGACCTTCAGCATACCTCTGAGATCATCGCGTGAATCTGCCTGCTGCGGGTTCTGACGCAACAGGTCCTTACAATGAGAGAATGTGCCGAACAGCTGATTGTCGAGGTCTATCCTATCTGTGAGTACTACTATCGTCGGATTCTCCATGCGAGAATCGCGTGCGATTTTTCCCGAATAGAAGACCATCGTCAGACTCTTTCCAGAACCCTGAGTATGCCATACGACACCACACCTTCCATCGCCTGTGATGTTTACTGCTTTGACTGTCGCGTCTATCGCAGCGTTAACAGCATAATACTGGTGATACTTAGCAACTTTCTTGATTTTCTTTCCAGTACCATCATCATCGAATACCGTGAAGTTGCGAATCAAATCAAGATATGTCTCTTTGTTGAGCATCTTCTGAACCATGAGTTCCGCAGTCCCGAGGATCGGATTCTCCTTATCTTCCGGATCCATCGATTTCCATTCGACGAAACGCTGATATCCCGATGATATGGTTCCGAATTCGGTGAAAACGCCGTCTGTGATTATGCATCCCTCGTTGTAGTAGAACAATTGAGGGATCTCATTCTTGTAATTCTGAATTTGAGTGAAGGCACCATCAATCGTTGCTTTCTCATCAGCAGGATTTTTGAGCTCGATAACTATCAATGGAAGTCCGTTAATGAATATCACGACATCTGGTCTGCGTTCCTTTCTGTCGTTGATAACAGTGAATTGATTCACTACTAGGAACTCATTCTTCCCAGGATTGTCGAAATCTACTACTTTAACAAACACTCCGGCTATCGTGCCATCCGCTCTTTTTGATTCAAGACGAACTCCTTGAATCAACATTTCATGGAACGTGATGTTAGCGTCTATGAGCGAATTCGATGATATTGATGTTATTTTCCTTACGGCATCTTCGATTAAACCTTTGCTGATGTTTGGATTGATGTCGATTAGTTTTTTTCTTAATCTGTCTTTGAGAACTACTTCAGAATAGTTCTTCCTTTCTGGCGATTCTCCATCTGGAGATATGGTCGGTCCTGGGATGTATTTGTAATCTTGTCCCTCGAAGAATTCAATTAGTAATTCCTCGAAATCCGATTCCGCAATCGCCCTTGTCATTCACCTTTCCTCAAATGTAGGAGACCGAATCCCCGTTCTGTTTTATATAAAGTCGTTAAATTTCGTCTTTTTATATAATCTAAAAACAAGTTTATTCTATATTAAGCCGATTTAAAACGAAACCGTATAATATATGAGATATTCCGTGTGATTGTTTAGGGGCATATTACACATTCCACTTCTACCTTCTGAAGAGCTCGCCGATTTCAACTTTAAAAAGGATATTTGGAACCAGAATGAACTTGAGTGGGTACAACATGTTCAAATATCTTAAGAGAAAACGCAAATGGATGTTGTGACGTCAACTCTTTGATTCTATACATCTGTGATAATTTGTTAGATTTTCAACAGAATTTAATCATAATTTTGTATTGGGATTTGATTTTTTCGGTTTTTTACAGCTCGTTTCTTCCTTTTCCATGAATTTCAATACTCCTGGATAGCTGTCGTAAAAGTTCCATTCTAGAAATATAGTCCTTAATTGTTCATGTGGTTCAGGATTACAAGTTCCGTGGTATGTTTTATTCATCCCATCAGATAACATCTTGTTTATTTGGACAAGTAGATCGCCTTTAACACCACATATTTTTTGGATGTTTCTTATTTCATATCGAATTTTTCTTTCGAGACATATTGATTCGATTTTCGATCTGAATTTATTCACATCTGAAATTATTTCAGAGTATTCTTTAATCAAATATCTTAATTCTTCCTCCGCATTAATTTTTCTAGACCTTTTTTCAAGAAGTATAGCGAAAAAGAATCCTAAAAGAGAGCCAAACATAGCACCGGACAAAGTCCCCAATATCGCCAGGAGAATTTCAGACATAATATTTTCATCGAGTCTGCATATTATAACATTACCATATTGTAATTCTCATTTTGCCAATGTTGACCTGATAGTTAAAATGCCTTGTATGAAGGATGAACAGTCCTCTAGCAATTACAGAATTTCGGGTGTTCATCTATTGCCTTTAACCCTACGGCCTCAACCTCTGACAGAGATGTCCTCTCATTACAGGGCCCCTTCCTCCCAGGCGAGCTGTGTCAACGCATCCCGGACTATACGTTTTGTTCAATTCCGCTGCTGTTGCTGACGCGAGCATTCGACTATATAAAACCACAGAGCAATATGAGCTTCAGAGTCTCTAAAATGAAGAGATATTTCAACAAGGAGCGCAAAGACCTGTACTCTCTGAAGAAGGACATCTTCGAAATATCCGTCCCCCCATGAAGTTCATCACCGTGGACGGTGGCGGGCCGCTGACCGGAGAGAACATCCAGAAGACGATGGAGGTCATTTTCAATCTGACATACGGGGTCCAGATAAGCAGAATGCACGGAGCCCAGCCTTTAGGAATATTATGAATAACGTGATGTCGCCCAAGGGCCTGTACGGGACTCCCGACACCGCGTTCTGCATCAGGGATGAGAGCACCTGAGTATGTAAGATGGCAATCCGCCGGCGATCATAAGTTCCCTATCCCATACCGTATGGAGATATCGAAGATAGGCTCTTCGAAAAAGCGCGTTATATACACCTTCGACCGATACGAAAAGACCTCTTTGAAACTGCTCGGATTTCTGTTACGCGATTACGACCACATATTCTCGGATAACTTGTATTCGTACCGGTCCAGCATCGGAAGCCGGGATGCTGTGAGAAGGCTTCATCACCTGGAAGGTCTGGAAAAGATGTTCGTCCTTAAAACGGACATACACGATTATTTCGTGTAACATCTCATGAAGCTCGCCCGTTGCTCCCACCCTGTTCTTTACCATACAGATCAAAGAAATGCGCTAGACCATGATCATTTTG
>Ga0265295_1001789_pt1 | contig 36653 bp, 32 predicted proteins | sample Munlansysbiofilm_FD_192503 | JGI IMG/M metagenome (GOLD analysis project Ga0265295, IMG submission 192503) | Leachate microbial communities from a municipal landfill in Southern Ontario, Canada - Methane capture system biofilm | ecosystem: Engineered > Solid waste > Landfill > Unclassified ... | reverse complement strand
GCCGGCAAAGGTATAGTGCGTACGGGTAGGATCTCCCAAGGTGATGGTGTCGGTCACAATGGTGTAGGTTCCAGGGTTGGAGCCATGGTTTGTCCCGCCATCGAGGGTATAGGCAATGGTGTAGGCGGTTGCGGTCCACTTGGCATAGGGCGTCTTGGCTCCGGTTGAGCCTTTTGCAATTGTTAATAGTGCAGAACCACTGAAGTCGGCAGCGGTATACCATCCTACGAAGGTGTAATGATCTCGAGTTGGATCCTGTAATGTGATGTCCTCTGTCTCTATGGTGTAGGTAGCCGGGTTTGCCCCGTCGTTTGTCCCTCCATTGAGGGTATAGGTAATAGGATATGTGGTTGGGGATTTGTAAGCATAGAGAGGATGATCTGTAGCTGTTTCTACTATACTTGTTGCTAGTATATGATTCCCTTTTCCAGCTGTAGCGGTGAACCATCCACCAAATTCATATCCTGCTTCATTGAAAACGAGAGTTGCCAATGCACCATATGTAGAGGCAAAGACGACATCCTTGTTGGCAGATGAAAGATCATCTCCTCCCTGGGGTGAGAATGTTACCTTATAGGTATTAGCATTCCAAGAGGCATATACTGCTTTGTCGCCAATAGAACCTGAAGGAATGGAGAGTATTTCAGAACCAGTAAGCTCAGCATTGGCAAACCATCCATTGAATGAATATCCAAGTCGAGTGGGATCTTGTAATGTGATGGTTGCTGTTTCTATGGTATAGGAAGCTGGGTTTGCCCCATTATTAGTACCACCATTGAGGTGATAGGTAATTGTGTGGGTACCAATAGGTTCCTTACATGCTGTAATGATCAATAAAGTTTTTACGATAACAACAGTAAGAGAGATGAACTTTTGACTTATTTTCATTCAACTGCTCCTGTATAGGGTCCTGGATAATGAAGTAGAAAAATTGGGAAGATCTAAATTCTCGTTTAGGGGAATAGTCTATACTTCGATACATCATGAAAAGGTATCATTGCATAGACATCCATCACTATCATGAGCAGTATAAAATGTATATGTTTCCCGGGGCAGAAGGATATGGTACCTAATTGAATGGGTAATTATACCTACAAAGAGGAATATCCTTAGGAAATGTCTGTATAATTCTGCTATTTTGAAACAATTTGACTTTCTTATGAAAGATCAATCCAAGATAGTGCACTGGTAGCAAAGAGTGGGGAAGGGAATATCAAAGAGATAGTCGATGCCCATGTGCATGGGATCACACCTAAGGAGTTCTCCAGCCTAATAGCTGAGAACAGCATGATTGAAAGGTTCCTGCTCCTGTTTATGCCACCAGAAAATATGAACACGATTGCCATATTCACAGAGCTAGAGAGTGGAGAACTGTTCCCTCTTGAGGTATACCCCACTCTCTAGAAATGTCTCGTACTATGTCTTACAACATACGGTTGAATATCTTGCTGGTTCTGGTATCAGATCACTCTTTCCATAGCTGGCAAGAATATGCAGGGGCATCGATATCCCGTCATCAACACTTCTACACTTCTGAGTATTGCCCACATTGCTTACACATCAATTCACTATAATAAAATTTCCTGGTTTTTATTAGCGCATCCTTATGGGACGAACGTATAAAAAACCTCTTTTATCAAATTTATTATAGAAATACGATCCAAATAAATCTACTGCGTATGCTTGACTAGCATTATATTCGTAAGATGAATAATAGAAAGAATTAGCCAGGCCATGACCACTTGGTTTATTCACCATCATATATGAGAGCTCGATGCAACTTCCTAAAAACCAATCACTTGCACCACTACCATTGTAAGAAGAACAAGCCTTAGCAGCTTCTGCCTTAGCTCCAAGTGCATTAGTTATTATTGAGGTGTTCTCCATGCCACTGCCAATAGAATTCGTCAAACCAGTAACAGAAATCTGTGGTTCTGCTGGCTCATTAGGATCCGAATTTGTAGAATCCCATCGATAATTAGGGTCGTTGTCTGATCCACTCCATCCCTGTGGTGCCGCCTCTAGATATCTCCATTCTTTCGTAGCATTAGAATTATTACGAACACCTTTGTCGTAAAAGATAAACCCACCTCCATCTGTTCGATCACCTATTGAGTAAGCAATTTCAACGGGGTTGCTTAGTACAGTTCCTTTATAGCCATCAGTCCCTGTTGCCGATACACGAATATATTTTTCCCAGTAGTCATCATGTACAACATACGTGGAGTCTTGTGCTGTATCTCCTGGAATGTTTACATATGTGCCATCCTCTGTATCACTCCATTGCCACTGATACGATGCTGTTGATCCGTCTGGCTTTAGTGGGCCTGCTTCTAGCTGTTCATTGATTAATCGTTTACCAGTAATATTGCCAATAGATTCCAATTCACCCGTAATAACTGGTCCCACAGGAGCTGTCTTCTTAATTCCTTCATATAATCCTATTCCTTCAACTTGTCCTTTTATGAAGAGGTTCAGTTCTTCTTTTGTTACCGTAAACTCTTTGTTATCAGGAGCATGAGTGATTTCTGTATATTTCCCATCAATGGTAGGACTCGATAGCCACCAATGTGTTACAGTTGCTCCGGTGGGCGAGAGACTTCCCATTGTAAGAGCTTTACCCACTTGTGAGGTCCCTGAAATGTTTCCTACACGTATCAATGGGATTAATTTTATAGGGCCTGCAGCTGCACTGATCACTTTCCCTAAATATCCACCAGCACCGGTTGCTTCTACTTGTAAGTACTTATCTACTTGTTCATCCTTAATTGTATAATTTACTCCAGTTGCCCCGTCGATAGATGCATAAATCCCTTCTTGTGTATTACTTATATACCATTGGTATGTTGCAGTTGCTCCTCCAGGAGAAAGAGTACCAGCTGATACTGTTTTTCTGATTTCCAATGTTCCTGTGATATTTCCTATCGAAATAAGTGATGTGCTACCAGTTTGTGTGAAAGTAGCTCTTACTGTATTCGAGTCCTCATCATTGGAGGTGGACGTTGCCTCTTCAACTGTGAAGAAATCTTCACTTACACCCTCACATGTGTACCCATAACTTGGGCTGAGTTGAATAGTTGCAACATAGGAGGTTCTCGCCCTGAAAGGAGTATGGTTGGGATTCCAAGCTACTTGAGCAAAGTATTGTTCAGCATGTATATTTCTCACAGGATTAATTCCTACAACAGGGGCTTTAATGCTAGGAATTTCTGGAATGTTGATGGTGCGAGCAGTGCTAAGGACTTCTACAGCACTACCATATACAGTTCCCTTATATTCACCTGTTCCAGTGATAGCAACTCGTACAAAATAACCCGCGTCTACTCCACTAGTTTCATAGCTATCTGTTATGGCCCCACTAATATCAACAAAGCCACTCTCTTCATTCACACTTCTCTGCCATGTATAACTTACTTCTGCCTCCTCTGGTAGGATTTCAACAACCTTAATTGAATCCCCTACAAATGCAATCCCTTTGAAATGAGAATGACTTACCTCAATCAATGCGATGTATTGATCTATAATTGGGCATCCAATGAATACCATCACCAAGCATAGAAAGAATATCAATGTAATGTACTTTGTAAGCATTTTTCCTTTTTTTTCAGATTGATTATAATCCATAAAATGTTCCTTTAATTTCAGTCTTGTGGGATTATCTTTGTGTATAAATGGTATGTGGTGGCGATCTCTCATGCATGCTTCTCCTTAATCAATATAGAATTGAGAATGTGATCTATAGCACCGTTAGCCATTGCTGTAGATACTGTATGTATCAGTGCGTTTTTCAGGGCTTGGTCATACTCATCAGGGTTTCTTCACCCCCACGCATGAGTCGGAAAACGCCTTTTTGACCCATCTGAGAAGGCTTTACAATGCATCAAAGCTCTGGCCATTGAACAGTGAAATACCCAGGACAAGGGGATGACAGACAGAATGGCTATTCGTGTACTATGTTCCTCCTTTTTTTCTTTCTAGTAGAAGTATCGAGGTAGGAAACCCTGAGGTACATCGGGTAATGCTACCTAATAGCTTAGGGATAACTACCCAAAAACTAGGCATACTTAGCTTATTCAGGTTTCTTATCCTGTAGGCATGGTATTGATTCTCAAGGTATACATTGCTGAAGGTAACGTATGGTAATTCTTTGGGACTCCCATACAATGTGTCAGATTGTGTCAAATGGTTCAGAGCCTTTCGCTGTCCTGCAGGTAAGAGCCCAGAAGAGTGGAATTGGGAGCCTCTCTCGTTTTATCTTTACGTGTCTTCCACGTCAGGAAGAAGCTCAAAGTATTGGAAGGCCCTTGCACAATCAATCCAAGATGGTACACTACTAGCTAAGAACTTGTGGTATTCTACAGATGGAGAAGAAAACATGCCAAATAAAGCACACAATAGGGAACAGAGCACAAAACAGACTAAAGCCCAGATGAAACATATGTTGGACGTGGCGACAGGTCGCAAGGAAGCTGACCTCTGCATAACAAGCGCTCATATCCTTGATGTCTATAATAAGGAGTGGTTTTCTTCTGACCTGCTTATAGCAGATGGCATCATATGTGGATATGCAAAGAGTGGGGAAGGCAAGGCCAAAGAGGTTGTCGATGCCAAGGGCCAGTATCTTCTTCCCGGTTTTATCGATGCCCATGTCCATATCGAGTCATCACACAGCACACCAGAGGAGTTCTCCAATCTTGTTGTTCCTTGTGGGACTACCACCATCGTGGCGGACCCTCATGAGCTATGCAATGTCACTGGCCTAGCAGGACTGGACTATATGCTGGAGGGGACTGAAAACACTCCCTTACAGGCCTTCTTTATGGTTCCTTCCTGTGTCCCTTCAACTGAGTTTGAGAATAGCGGAGCAGTTCTGCATGCACCTGAAATAGCGACGCGCATCGGACACCCCAGGGTATTGGGCCTTGGGGAGATGATGGACTATCCCGGTGTCATTGCCGGCAGTGATCTTGTATTGGACAAGATACTGGAGGCAAAAAAAGTTGGGAAACCCATTGATGGGCACAGCCCAGCGATCTTTGGATCCGACCTCGATGCCTATGCATCGGCCGGCATCAAGACTGATCATGAGTGTGAGAGTTCAGAAGAGTTGCAAAGTCGAGTGAGACGCGGCATGTACGTCATGCTGCGCGAAGGATCTGCCTGTAAGAACGTACTGGGGCTGCTTGGCGGGGTGACCCCGGCCAACAGCAGGCGGTGCCTCTTCTGCACCGACGACCGTCAGCCCAAGAGCATCCTGGAGGATGGGCACATCAACAACAACGTGCGCATAGCTGTTGCAGACGGCCTCGATCCCATCGAAGCCATCTGCATGGCCACGGTGAACAGCAGCGAATGTTACAACCTCAGGGACCGAGGAGCCATTGCACCAGGATTGAGAGCCGACCTGGTCCTCTGTAACAACCTGACAGACTTCTCCATGAGCCGCATCTATATCGGTGGGGAGTTGGTCGCCAAGGAGGGAAAGATTCTCAAGCCGGTTGCAGCTCACCATGATGAAAATGTTGCAGGCAAGATGTATGTCAAGGATTTCTCTATTGCTACATTAAGGCTCCCTTTGCACAGTTCAAAGGTACGCATCATCGATGCTGTCCCCGGTGGCGTGGTCACCGGAGCTGGGGAGGCGGAGGTCTCTGTTGTTGATGGCGCATGGGTCCATGACCCTGAAGTGGATATCATCAAGCTTGCCGTCATCGAGCGCCATAAGGGAACCGGTAATGTGGGGGTTGCCCTTATCAGGGGCTTCGGCCTGAAGGGCGGGGCTATCGTCTCTTCTGTTGGCCATGACTCGCACAACATCGTGGTTGCAGGTGACAATGATGAGGATATGGTAGCGGCTGTTGAGTACCTCATAGGTATTGGAGGGGGAATGGCCCTGGTCAAGGATGGTGAGGTCCTTGCCTCGCTACCCATGCCTATAGGTGGTCTGATGAGTGACAGACCAGGTGCAGAGGTAGCAAAGGCTTTGGATACCTTGGACGAAGTAGGGCAGAAGGAATTCTCTATCAATACCGATATGGATGCCTTCACTACCTTGAGCTTCATGGCCTTGCCGGTGATACCAGCCTATAAGCTTACTGACATAGGGCTTTTTGATGTGAGGAGTTTTTCGTTTGTTCCTATGGAAATTTAATAAACAAGGCTTTAGTAGATAAGGGTTTTTCCCCCAACGGCGCATACGGTCATGGGCGTTTCATAGAGGGTGGTCAACAGCGAGCTGGTGACCACCTCCTCTTTTGTACCGAAGGCAAGCAGTTTCCCCCCTTTGAGCATCGCCACATGTGTTGCCAGCTCATAGGCAAACTGTGCATCGTGGGTGGTGAAGATGATGGTCTTGCCCTGCTCGTGCAGGCTTGAGAGTATTTCAATGACCTTTCTTCGGTTTGCGGGGTCAAGGGCACTGGTTGGTTCATCGAGCAGGAGGACGCGGCTCTGTTGTGCGATGGCACGCGCTATCAGGACCAGCTGTCCCTCGCCCCCCGAAAGGGAGGTGATGGACCTCTGGGCAAACGAGGCAAGCCCCACCATTTCCAACGCTTCATATGCTATACGTACATCCTTATCGGTTGGGGACGCCATCTCAGCAAGATAGGGGGCCCTGCCGAACAGCGTGTAATCGAGTAGGGTGAAGGAGAAGTTGTAGTGTTCGCTCTGGGGAACCAAGGCTATATGTCTTCCCAGCTCCTTCCTGCCATACTCCTTCAGGGGCTTTCTAAAAAGTGTTATTGCAGAGGATGGTTTCCAACCAAACAGCAGGTCCATAAGGGTACTTTTCCCTGCACCATTGGAACCGATCAGGGCTAGGGTGGAGCTTTCCACCACCTCTAGGGAGATATTGGCAAGTGCTTGTGTTCCACTTGGATAGGTAAAGCTGAGGTCTTCAATCTTAATCGCTGTCATGCCTTGCCATCCTGATGTTTGAGAGAGAGTATCACCATAAATATGATGGCTCCGATAAAGCTGGTAAGCAGTCCTATGGGGATCTCTGTAGGCAGGAGTGTCCTTCCTACCGTATCACACAATAATAGGAACAGAGCACCCATCACCATGGAGCCGGGAAGTGCTGCCTTGCTGTCGGATCCGAAAAGCTTGCGTGCGAGGTGTGGCATGATGAGGCCGACCCACCCGATGAGCCCTGTCAGTGAGATGGTCAGGGTAGTTCCTACGGTGGCAACCACCAGCAATACTGTCCTGTCCCGCTTGGGGTTGAGCCCTACTGAGTAGGCACTCTTTTCCTGCAAGGAGAGCAGGTTCATCTTCCAACGGTAACTGTAAAGGACGACAAGACAGAAGAGGACGATCGGCATGACGGTGAGGATCTGCTTCCAGTTGCTGTTCCACAGGCCTCCCATCATCCAGAATGTGATATCCTGCAGATCCTTGGTAGGCTCTGCAACCAGCTTGATCACCCCCAAGGCAGAAGAGAAAATTGCCGAAACGGCAATACCAGAGAGCACAAGCCTGAGCAGCCACCCTCCAAAACGAAATCTCTTGGCAAGATAATAGGAAGCACCCAGGGCAAGCAGGCCAAAGAATGTTGCACTTACCTGCACCATGGCTGAACTGTTGGTCCCCACTACAATTACCAGGGCAGCACCAAAGGCCGAACCCTGGCTGACACCCAAGAAGCCCGGTTCCACCAGAGGATTTGCAAAAAGCATCTGGAAGGTGAAGCCTGCCGCACTGAGTATCGCCCCTGCTATGAGGGCGAGCAGAATCCTGGGCAGGCGGATGTTGAGCATGATGTTCTGCATCATTCTATTTTCTGCAAGGTCTCGCGGGAAGGTGAAGCCTCCCTTGGGATATCTTCCTGCAAACAGGAAAAGGGCTGATAGCAAAAGCAGCAGCAGGAAAAGGCCCGACAGGACACGCCTGTTGCGCCTTTCTTCACTGCGATAGAGCAGCTCTGCGTTCATCGGCTTATCGCTTGTTCAATGCAACAGATGCATTGAAGCGCCCGACTAGGTAGTCGAGCTTTGCCTTGTCGGTGATGGAGTACATCTCCTTATAGAAGGAGCGAACCTGCTCCTCCATCTGCATTTCGCTAAAGAACTGGGGGTAGAGGTCCTGTGCCATCCACTCAGCCCCGAGTATCCAGCTGGAGACAGGCTGCAGGTAGCTCATCACATCTGCAGGTGCAGCCTTGACCTGGTTGGCCTGTACCGCCTTCAGCCCTGCCCAGAGCGAGGAGCTGTAGATCTCCTCTAGGAAGGAGTCGGTGGGTGTCTTGTAGCTGACAATGTAGATGACCTGGGGATCCCAGGCGGCTATCTGCTCAAAGGAGACGGTGGACCAGCCGCTTGAGGCTATATTGGCGCCCTTCCATACGGCATTTGCCCCGACTTGATCGACCATCCAGGTCTGCATCCAGCTATCGGGGGCTACCTTGAAGGAGTTTGCATTGTCACTGTTCAACCCCTGCAGGAGCAGGACCCTGGTCTTTTTATCCTCGGGTATGGAGCTGACCGCGTCGGTGATTTCCTTGAGTCGACCCTCATAGAGGGAGAGGATCTCCTGGGCTCGCCCTGGGTTCTTCAGCAGCTTGCCCAGTTCGACGATCTCAGCCTTCCAATCCTCATAGGATTCAAGGTTCATGGTAAAGTTAGGAACTCCCAGTTGGTCGAGCTTTTTTGCTATCGAGTCATAGTGGGTTGCCTTGAGCAGGACAAGCTGGGGATTCTTGGAAGCTATCTCCTCAACGCTTGCGTTCTGGGCGAACCTTGGGTTTTCATCCAAAGAAGGACGAAGCAGCGAGAAAAAGTCCCCGAGGCCCTGGTCAGTCTTGGAAAGCTGTAATGCCATAGTCTCTACCTCTGGGAAGAGAAAGAGGGCATTTGCCGGCATTACTGCGGCTTTTCCTGCCACCATGATGGAGGTAGGTTTTTCGGTAAGCAGCAGTGTCCTGCCGTTTGCATCGGTAGCACGGAAGGCATCGCTCTCTTGCATCTGTTTTTCTGTAGTGCCCTGGGCAAACAGGGAAAGAGAGAGGACAAGGACCAAAAGCGCGAGCAGTATCTTTTTCATGGGGCGAGACTCCTTATCGTGTTGTGAACTGTTGCAGTTTACCATTGTATTTATGGAAATGCAATCGCTTTTAGCTCATTTGTCTCACAGAACTATCGTTGCATGCATCGTTGCAAAACAGAGCTATTTATCACGTATCGTTGCACATCGATTGAATCGCTAGAACAACTTCCTGTGAAAAATCTAGTACACTATGGGCTCTTGTACGATTAAGCTGCTTGGACCTTCTCATCTCGTGGAGCCTCTTTCTAAAAATACTGGGTCAGGTTTCTCTTGGATAATTCTCTTGTTCCCAAATTGACCATCCTCTTTTCTTCTTGATACCTTCCCGTATTCAGTTTACTGTATAGCTACCACAATAAAGAGGTTACCAAATGGATGGCAAACGCATTCAAGACGATATACAGCGGCTCAAGACAAGCGCTACCAAGCTTTCTGGTAGTGACGAAACAGTGCGCAACACCCTGTTGCTTGCAATTAGGGATGGGTTCAGTCGTGACTGGCCCCTTATTAAAGCAGCAAACCAGGAAGACTTGGCCCAGGCTAAAGATTCGCAATTAGGCGACGCCCTCATCAAGCGCCTGGTTTTTGATGAGGAAAAACTGGCTTCCGTCCAGCTTGGCCTCACTCAGGTAGCTACCCTTGCCGACCCTATCGGAGAGGTCCTGGAGCGCCGTCTCCTGGATGAGGGCCTGTTGCTTGAACGGGTCAGCTTCCCCATCGGAGTCATCGGCATGATCTTCGAGGCACGACCCGATGCCCTGGTCCAGATAGTCTCACTCTGCCTGAAAAGTGGCAACGGCATTATCCTCAAAGGTGGCAAGGAGGCCTTCAGAACCAATACGGCCCTAGTTGCCTCCATCAAGAAGAGCTCCCAATCTTCTCCCCTAGGAGAGGATTGGCTCCTTCTCCTGGAAAACCATAGTGATGTGAGCCTTATGCTGAAGATGGATGATGCCATCGACCTCCTGATCCCTCGAGGCTCAAACGCCTTTGTCCGCTATGTCATGGACAACACCCACATAGCGGTGCTCGGCCATGCCGACGGCATCTGCCACATGTATGTGGATAAGGATGCTGACCTAGAGAAGGCTGTTGCCTGCGCTGTTGATTCCAAGATACAGTATCCTGCCGCCTGCAATGCAATCGAGACGCTGTTGGTCCACAAGAGCGTCGCACATACCTTTGTTCCCCTTGTTTCAGCCGCCTTGCAATCGAAGGGCGTCATCATCCATGGGGATAGGGCAACCTCATCCAGTGTCACCTGCCTCCCCTATAAGGATGGTGATTACGAGATCGAGTATTTATCTCTTGAACTGAACATTAGGGTAGTCGATGATCTTACAGAGGCTCTTTCACATATCGCCCTCTATGGCTCGCACCACACCGATGCCATCATCAGCGAGGATAAGGGGGCCATCAGGCGCTTCATGCTTGAAGTCGACTCGGCTGATGTCTTTGCAAACTGCTCGACGCGCTTTGCCGACGGATTTCGTTTTGGCCTTGGAGCTGAGGTCGGCATCAGCACGGCAAAGATCCATGCCCGTGGCCCCGTAGGGCTCTCCGGGCTCATGAGCAGCAAGTGGCTGCTCAACGGCAGCGGTCAGACAGTCGCTTCCTACAGCGGCCCCCAGGCAAAGGCTTTCCTGCATACCGAACTCTCCTGTTCCGGATCCAGCCTTGTAGGGGGAAATCCTCTATGAAACGTGATCTGAGTGCAATACAGAGGGTGGTGGTGAAGGTGGGCACTAACCTGCTGTCCACCAATGAGGGCATTGACGAGGGGTGCATCGACCGCATCGCCGAGCAGCTTGTCCTGCTGCAGCAAAAGGGTCTGCAGGTCCTGCTGGTAACATCAGGGGCCATAGGTATGGGGGCAAAGGAGCTGAAGCTCAAGGGTGCGGTCAAGCAGGTTGCCATGCGTCAGGCGTGTGCATCGGTAGGACAGCCGCTTCTGATGAGCAGCTACCGCCGCGCGTTCAAGAAGCACGGTGTGGTATGCTCGCAGATCCTGCTGACACGCAAGGAGATGAACAACCGCCACACCTATGTGAACCTCAGGAACAGCATCTTTACCCTGTTGGACCTTGGGGTGATCCCCATCTTCAATGAGAACGACACGGTAAGCACCGCCGAGATAGGCTCAGCCTTTGGGGACAACGACCGCATGAGTGCGATGGTGGCCAGCAAGATCGATGCGGACCTGCTGATCATCCTCACCGATATCGCAGGGCTGTACACCGCCGACCCCAAGAAGGACCCTTCGGCCCGCCTGATAAGCGACATAGAGCTTCTTGACAATGAGATCCTCGCCTACGCTGGCGGGGCGGGAAGCCTTTTCTCCACCGGGGGGATGAAGACCAAGCTGCTTGCGGCAAAAATAGCCGCAGTAGGGGGGTGTGGGTCCATCATAGCCAGCGGCTACGAGCCTGAGGTCCTGGTCCGCCTGATGGAGGGCGAGGCCTTGGGTACCTTCATCCATCCCAGCAAACGGATGAGCCAGCGCGAAAGATGGCTTCTCAACAACTCCCACCTCGGTACGATATTCGTCGACGAAGGGGCTAAAAAAGCTCTGCTCTCGCACAAAAGCCTCCTGCCCAAGGGTGTCATTCGTGTTGAAGGGGGCTTTGAGGCAGGCGATGTCGTTGCGATCTGTACATCAGACGGGAAGGCATTTGCCAAGGCCGCCCCCTACTTCAACAGCACAGAGATAACCGCAATAGCCGGTCATGAGAGCCGCGATATCAGAGAGTTGCTCGGTAGCGGACATAAGGACGTACTGTTTCGTCCGGAGGATTTGGTGCTGCTTGACGATGACCAGTAATTATAGAATCTACAGAAGACGCCTCGACTTGGGATCGCGCATTCACCAGCTGCATAGTACCGAGCAGCTGGCAATCGGCATCCTGGATACAGGAACGCCCGAGCAGCTTGAAGAGAACCTCTCTTGGTATGTGGAGCATATGAACTACGCCCTGCATGTGGTCACCCAGGAGGGGAGGCTGGACATTACGGCGATGCAGGAGGCGTACAAGGCTGTCACATTCCTGGTATTCCCCTCTTCAGCGCTCACCGGAGAGAAGATCAATGCAGTGGCAAACGAGTGCCATACCAGCTACTTCCTCATCGTACGAAGCGACCTGCTTCTGGTCCGGTTTGACGGCGCCGCCCTTTTCGCCCTTATGGCTGAAAAGGGGGCTCCTGCCGCCCTCGCCTCCCTGATAGCCAATATGGACAAGGAGATAGCCCCCACCTTGCGCTCCCCCCATCTGGAGGAGAGAAGGCTTGAGCCGCGGTCCCATTTCCCCACAGAGGGGGCCCCCGGAGGAGAGAACACCCTCTACCCTGTGATGGCCCTTGGCCTGTACGACCGGGCCCTCTTCCAACGTTTGCGCGGCTTTGATGAGAAGATCCACAGTGAGTACTTCCAGGCTCTTGACTGGGGCATCCGCTGTTACCTCCTGGGCCATACGATTCAGGCGACCTCCCACCTGCTGATGCAGTTCGCCGACCGCCAGTCCATCATTGAGGACCGCAGTGAAAGTGAAGGCTTCAAACGGTGCTATACCAAGGCCCTCTCCATCCAGCAGATCAAAGGCAAGAACCTCATACGAAAGTATAAGGGGTTCGTTGACAAGGAAGCCCTCTCAGATGAGGTGAAAAAGCGGTTGCTCTGGCTGCTGAAGAGTGATTTCTTCCAACTGCTGGAGCATTGGCAGTTCCCCGCTGAGGAGTTGCCGTGAACAAGAGAAATCTTGCATTGCTGAGCTTGCTGTTCGTACTGACTGCCGTCAGTGCGGCTAAGGACCCCTTCTCCTTTCCTGTATCGACGGTCATCCTTGATGCCGGCCATGGGGGATACGACCCGGGGGCAAGCGCTTCCTACAGCTTTACCTCAGGTCTTGTCAAGGAAAGTGACCTGGTGCTGGACATCACCAAACGGGTGCATGCCCTGCTTACCTTGGAAAGACCCGATCTCACGGTGGTCATGACGCGCCTTGATGACTCCTTTGTCTCACTTGCCGATCGCTCCAAAATCGCCTATACAGCAGAGCTCGCCCCCCAAAGCAGCGCCTTGTTCGTATCCATCCATATCAACAGTGCCACAAGCGGTGAGGCGACGGGCTTTGAGGTGCTTACCAAGCGCCAGGCAAAACGGGTGGTCTTCCTTGATGAGGCGACCCCGATCGGAAATATTACCCAATTCGCCCCTTTCAGTGCCCTGGAGCTCAACAGGTTGCTCAACGGCAGGAACCTGTTTGTTGCCAAGACCTTTGAGGAGATGCTCAGCCAAAAGATGAGCGCTTCGCGCAATAGGGGCATCAAGGAAAGGGACCTCTATGTGCTCAATGCAAGCCGCGTCCCCTCGGTCCTGCTTGAGGTGGGTTTCCTTTCCAATGAGGATGAGGCGCGGTCCATCCTTTCACCGGCTTGGAGGCAGCAGGTTGCCCAGGCTATCGCCCAGGCTATACGTGCATGTGTATAGGAGTTGCCCATGGAAAATCACGATCGTAAGAAACTGTTCAAGGCCCTCTATTCCCCCAAGACAGAGCCTTCGCTGGTGACCGTCCCCCCCTGTCCCTATATCATTGTCGAGGGCGAAGGCTCTCCTCTTGATGAGGCCTACGATGAGGCTGCCGAGCTTTTATACCAGTTGAGCTATACCCTTAAGATGGGGTTCAAGGGGGAGAGGTGGTATCAGGGCTTTGTGGTCTCCCCCCTGGAAGGGGTGTGGAGTGCCATAGAGGTGGAGAACCGCGACTCCTGGCGCTGGGCGAGCATGATAGCACAGCCTCCCTTCATCACCGAGGAGATCTATGCCAAGGTTGCAGAGCTGTGCAGCTTTACCAAGGGTGTATCTGTGAAGGATGCCCGTTTTGAGCGCCTTGAGGATGGGCTGTGTGTCACGATGATGCATGTCGGGCCCTATGCCCAGGAGGGCCGTTCCTTTGCGAAGATGGATAGGTTCTGCCTGGAGAACAAGGTGCAGCGCCTCGATGCGACCCACCGTGAGGTATATCTCTCAAACCCCAAAAAGACAGAACCGGAGCAACTGAAGACAGTGCTCCGGTATCGTGTGGGAAGGATCTAGGGCGCGACATCCTCCTTGGCCTTTCTCCTTTGGGCAACCAAGAGGTCCATCTTCATCTTCTTGAGCTTTGAAGAGAGACTCACCTTGTAGATGTGCGGGTTGATCAGGCGCAGGTACGTCTTGTGGAAATGCTTGATGTTCTCCGCTGAGAAGGCCTGCAGTTCCTGCAAGGTAGGCTTCGTCCCCATGCGCTTGCCCCCCTGGACGGTCTTGGTGAGCAGGGGGACGCACGAGCTGTAGCGTTCGGGAAGCATCTCAAAGAAATCAACCTCGGAGAAGGGGTGGAAGAAGGTATACGACTTGCCTAGGGAGACATGCTCCTTTTCCAAGGCTATCAGGTCGGCCAAGGCGCCCCCTTCATGGTCGAAGAACCTCCAGACCTGCTTGATCCCGGGGTTTGTGGTCTTTTCGTAGGTGTTCGATATCTTCATCGTAGGCACCAGCGGCCCGCCGTTCTCCTGCTTCGCTGCAAGCTTGTAGACCCCGTTGAGGGCGGACTGCTTGCCTCCGGTCACCAGGTGGGTCCCTATGCCCCAGCTGTCGATGGGCACCTCGTCATGGATGAGGGTCTGCACGATCTCCTCGTTGAGGTCGCTCGAGACGGAGATGGTCGCGTCATGGAGGCCCGCATCATCGAATCTCTTGCGTACCACGCGAGGCAGGTAGGAGAGGTCTCCGCTGTCTATCCTCACCCCGATGCTCTTGCCGATCTTCTTCTGTTCAAGCCCTACTATTATGGCATTCTCAATGCCTGATCCCAGGGTGTCGTAGGTGTCGATCAGCAGGGTGGGCTTTTCGGGATAGTACTTGGCGAACGCCCTGAAGGAATCCAGTTCGGAAGGGAAGCTCATCACCCAGGAGTGTGCCATCGTCCCTGCCACCGGAATGCCGTACGTCTTGCCTGCAAGGGTGTTGCTGGTGACCTGCGCCCCTCCGATGAAAGCCGCCCGTGATGCGGTCAGCGCCCCATCCTGGCCTTGTGCACGCCTGAGGCCGAACTCCATCAGCAACCCCCGCCTTGAGGCAAGGGAGATTCTGGAGGCCTTTGTGGCTATCAGGCTCTGGAAGTTCAGGTTGTTGAGCATCAGGCTCTCGATGAGCTGAGCCTCGATGAGGTTGGTATGGACACGAACCAGGGGCTCTCCGGGGAATACCACCGTCCCTTCTGCTATCGCATAGATATCACCGGTAAAGGTGAAGGTTCTCAGGTAGTCCAGAAAGTCGGGTGTGAATATGTTCAGGCCTGCAAGGTAGCCGATGTCATCATCGCTGAAGGAGAGGCCCTCAAGCTTGTCGATGAAATCATTGAGGCCGGCGAAGATGACGTACCCACCCTCGAAAGGGTTGGTACGGAAGAACATCTCAAATACGACATCAGGGTTGTGCTTCTCGCTGAAATAACCCTGCATCATGGTCAGCTCGTAAAAATCGGTAGTGAGTGCGCTTGTATGAATCACCTGTTTCACTCCTTGTTACAGTGCTTGGATGAGGTCAAAGCCGGTGTAGGGTACCAGTGAGGGGGGGATCGATACCGACCCGTCCTCATTCTGGAAGTTCTCCAACACTGCCACCATTGCCCGGCTGAGGGCGATGGCGGTCCCGTTGAGCATATGGACAAACTGGATCGAACCCTCGTCGTCACGGTAGCGGATGCCCAGGGCACGCGCCTGGTAATCGGTGCAGTTGCTGGTGGAGGTCACCTCCCCATACTCGCCCTCTTCCCCACGGCCGGGCATCCATGCCTCGATGTCATACTTGCGGTAGGCAGGGGCTCCCAAATCACCGGTGGCGGTGTCCACCACGCGGTAGGAGAGTCCCAGGCCAGTGAAGATCTCCTCCTCTATGGCTAGTATGAGGGAGTGGTAGTGCTCGCTCTCTTCAGGAAGGCAGTAGATGAACATCTCCAGCTTGGAGAACTGGTGCACCCGGTACAACCCCTTGGAGTACTGACCGGCCCCCCCCGCTTCACGGCGGAAGCAGTGTGATAGTCCGCTCATCTTGATGGGAAGCTTTTTCCTGTCGAGTATCTGGTTTGCATAGTAGCCGCCCAGCGTTATCTCAGCTGTTCCCACCAGGCAGGTGTCGGTCCCTTCAAGTGAGTAGATGTTGCTTTCCTCACCACGGGGGTTGAACCCGATGCCCCTGAGAATCTCCTCCTTGGCAATGTCGGGGGTGATGAAGGGGGTGAAGCCGTGCTTCATCACGATATCAAGGGCGTAGCGCTCCATGGCCATCTGCAGGATCACAGCCTGGTTTTTCAGGTAGTAGAACTTGGGCCCCGATACGCGCGTAGCCGTATCGAAGTCTATGAGGTCAAGGCTCTCCCCGAGCTGGACATGGTCCTTTGGCTTGAAGGGGAAGGAGGGGGCCTTGCCCACCACCTTGAGCGTTGTGCTGTCCTTGTCCTCCTTGCCGATGGGGGCGTCCTTATGGGCGTAGTTGGGGATGGTCCTCGCCTTGACCTGGAAAGCAGCCTCGACCACATCGAGCTCGGCTTCCATCCGTGCGATGGTCTCCTTGATCAGTTTTCCCTCAGCTATATAGGAGTCCCGTGTTTCCTTATCGAGCTTGCCCTTCATCTTCTGGGCATTCTCATTGCGTTTGGCCCTGTAGGCCTCGCTGTCCTGCAGCATGGCAGAGCGCTTCTCCTGCAAGACGATGATCTCGTCGATGTCCACACTCATGAACCGGTTTCTGATGTTCTGCTCTATCTCGTCGCGTCTCTCTTTCAGTTCTTTCAAGTCAATCATGATACTTCCTCATTAGGTATGATATGCATTGTACAACGCTCATTGTCTCTCAACTTTGGCCATCTCCTCAAGGAGACGGAACTTGGCGCTCGAAGCCGCTACCGCCCCCATGACCGTCGCATCAAAGGCGCCTTCGGCAAGGGCGAGCATCCCCTCGATGGTGGTGCCCCCGGCAGAGCAGACCATGGTGGCCAGTGCCACTGGATTTCCCTGCCCTTGCTTTTGCAGGGCGGCTGCACTCAGGCAGGTCTCGCGCGCTATGGCAAGGGCCTGGGGGTAGGCGATGCCTTCCCTGACCCCGCCCATGGCAAGGGCGTGGAAGAATTGGAATACAAAGGCGATCGCTGAGCCGCTGATGCCGGTGAAGGCTGCAATCTGCTCCTCGGGCAGGAGAAAAGCCGAGCCGAAAAGTTCAGCTATGGCCAGGGACTCCTTCTTGAGCAGCGATGAAGCCTGTATCCCCGGAGTCACTGCGGTGACCGACTGCCTCACCTGAGAAGCGAGGTTTGGCATGAAGCGCACCACCTCCTGCGTTCCGAGGTTCTCTGTGAGCGTCTCCAGGCTGACCCCAGCTGCTATGCTGATCCACCTCTTCTGCCTTGAGCCCCCCTTGCGCAGGACAGGGTAGAGCGCAGGCAGCACCTGCGGTTTGACGGCAAGAACAAGGATGTCCGATCCTTGGATGAGCTCTTCCAGTGAGGAGGCGACAGAGCACCCACCCAAGGCCTCTGTCTTGGTCCTGTCACTGTCATAGGCGCTTACCTGCCACCCTTTCTCCGTAGCCAAGGCTGTGGCGATGGCGCTGCCCATATTGCCTGTCCCGATGATTCCTATCTTGTTCATGTTGCTTCTCCCCAGGTGAGTCTGTGTAAGGTCCCATTCTGTACGAGGGACGGGAAACTGTGTTGTCTCATATATTCGTACGCGGCTATGGCCACAGTGTTGGAGAGGTTGAGGCTTCTTGCCTCCCCGAGCATCGGGATGCGCACACAGTCCTGTTCGTGTCCGATGAGGATGTGCTCGCTGATGCCCCGGCTCTCCTTGCCGAAGATGAGGTAGCACTCATCTTCAGGATACGCAATTTCGCTGTAGAGCTGATGGGCCTTGGTGGTAAAGAAAAAGAGCTGGTCGCCCTTGTGCTCGCCCATGAAGGCTTCGATGCTTGCATGTTCGATGAGGGTGAGCAGATGCCAGTAGTCCAGGCCAGCCCGCTTGAGGTGTTTCTCATCCAAAGAGTATCCAAGAGGGTGCACAAGGTGCAGGACAGCCCCTATGGCGGCACAGGTACGGGCTATATTGCCGGTGTTTTGGGGTATTTCTGGTTCGAACAGCACAATATGTAGGGCCATGAGCACTTCCTCTTGTTTGCAAATCTACCACTTAAGTCAAATCCGTACAAGGTATGCCAGCCTGTGGGAGGCCTAATTGGCCAAGCTTGAACTGCCTTTGATTATGCTCTAGAATTGCACAGTGTTTAGGAGGCTGGTATGATTGAAGCTTTGAAGGCGTTGATGCTGGGTATTGTCCAAGGAGTTACAGAGTGGCTGCCCATAAGCTCAACCGGTCATCTCCTGCTGCTTGATGAGGTGCTGCACCTCTCCATGAGCCAGGAGGGAAAAGAGCTGTTCATGGTCATCATACAGCTCGCCTCCATCCTTGCAGTCTTCATCCTCTATTTCTCCCTGCTCAATCCCTTCTCCCCCAAAAAAGACAAGGCAGAAAAGTATACCACGTGGATTCTCTGGTCCAAGGTGGCTGTGGCCACCATCCCTGCAGGGATAGCCGGCTTTCTCCTTGATGACCTGATGGGATACTATCTCTATAAATGGCAGGTGATAGTTGCTGCCCTTGCCCTGTACGGGGTGGCCTACGTGGTGTTGGAGAAGAAGGGAAGGGGTACGAGGGAGCCAAGGATAACAAGCCTGGAAGCCATTTCCTACAAGGATGCTGCTGTGATGGGGGCCTTTCAGATGCTTGCCCTTGTTCCCGGCACCAGCAGGTCCGGCTCTACCATCCTGGGGGGGCTGCTGTTTGGCATCTCCAGGCCCATAGCCGCACAGTTCTCCTTTTTCATGGCCATTCCGGTCATGGCAGGGGCATCGCTGCTGAAGCTGGTCAAGCTCGGTTTCTTCTATACCAGGGATGAGTACCTCTTGCTTGGCATAGCATTCGTCGCTTCCTTCTTTGTCTCGCTGGTCTGTATCAAGGGCTTGGTTGCCTATGTGCGCAAGCATGACTTTTCCATCTTCGGGTTCTACAGGATTGCATTTTCTTTGTTCGTAACGATCTATTTCCTCTCAACAGGACGGTGATATGGCTCTTCTGATTATTATCTATGTTTCGTTTATCAGTCTGGGACTCCCCGATGCAGTGCTTGGCAGCGCCTGGCCTGTCATGCATGTCGATTTGGGCCTGCCCTTGTGGAGTGCCGGCATCATAGCGGCGACCACCAGCATGGGAACGGTCATCTCCGCCCTCTTCAGTACAAAGGTCATTGCACGGTTCGGCACGGGAAAGGTGACGCTTACCAGCGTCCTGATGACAGCACTGGCCCTAGTGGGTTTTTCTTTTTCCCATCATATTGGGTTATTGCTCATCTTTGCACTTCCTCTTGGCCTCGGTGCAGGCTCTGTCGACACAGCTCTGAACAACTATGTCGCCCTGCACTACAAGGCGAGGCACATGAGTTGGCTTCACAGCTTCTGGGGTGTGGGTGCCAGCCTGGGACCTGCCATCGTCGCCCTCGCCCTTGCCCTTGGGTACAGCTACAGGGGAGGCTACCTCGCCATTGGAGGGCTTCAGCTCATGTTGGCCATTATCCTTGCCCTCTCTCTGTCGAGGTGGAGAGACCAGAAGGTGAGAGGCGGGCATGAAGAGAGCAAGGGCAACCGGGAGGTGCTGAAGGTCAAGGGAGTTGGTTCTGCCTTGATGACCTTCTTCCTCTACTGTGCCCTTGAGATAGCCACCGGGCTCTGGGCGACAACCTACCTGGTGCAGGTAAAGGGTCTGGACCCCACCAAAGCGGCCCTATGGGGAGGGCTCTACTACATCGGCATCACCGTAGGGAGGATGCTCAGTGGTTTTATCACCTTCCGTGTCTCCAACAACCAGATGACCTTCGGAGGTCTGGCCCTCTGCCTGACCAGCCTCTTGCTCTTCCTCTCCCCCAATGCCAATGTGGCGGGATTCGCCCTGGTGCTCCTGGGCTTGGGAAGCGCCCCCATCTTCCCCAGCATGATCCATGAGACGCCCAGACGCTTTGGCGTGGGGGCGAGCCAGGCCATCATAGGGCTGCAGATGGCCACCGCCTATGTGGGCAACACAGTCATGCCTCCTCTGGTCGGTGCCCTGGCCTCCACAGTGGGCCTGGTCTGGCTTCCTCTTTTGCAGGCGCTCCTTGTCCTGGGGATGATGGGCACCGTGGGGCGCCTCATGCTGCTTCAGAAGAACAGAAGCTTGTAGGGAGATCAGCCAAAAGAAATAAAAAGATAATAAAGAATGCAATCCAAGCAATGGGGCGCCACAGGCCTCGTCCCTTGTTTTCTGCCGATCATAACAGTATGCTATGGAAATGATTAGATAATGCCTCTTTCAAAGGGGACAAGTGGATCTTTTTGAATTGAGGGGTTTCTTAATCAGGAGACAAAGTATGGTAACGTATTTGATTGTGCTCTTTATCATTGTAGCTGTGCTTTTTGGCTCAACAGCAGCAGGATTTCTTGCCTTACGGGTTGTTCTTTGGATAGTGGTGATACTCGCGGTCCTCTCATTCTTTGGGTTCGGTGTTTTCTATTTCCGGACTCCTTCCGGCTTTGCATCCTCACCGACGGTGACAGCGTACTTCTTGGCCTAGAGAACAATACCTGCTTCCCTGATCAATGTTCCCACTAGTAGGATTTCAGCTCTATCTGTTAATCCAGAGAACCTCATAGGTCTCTGGATTAACAAATTGCTAATGAGAAGTATATCGCACGATGCGAAGCGGAATTAAAGATATTGCATTGTTTAAGGGCTTTTATTTATAAAGGACGCCTCAGCAATGTATGGTCTCATCCATCTGTTGAAGATTTTTATCCGTGCATCCTAGTAGGACTTTAGCTACAGAATTATAAGTTTTACTGTTTTGCAGTAAGACCTCCGTCCACGCACAGGATTTGTCCTGTAATGAAATCAGCAGCATCACTACAAAGGAACACAGCGGTACAACCAAGATCTTTTGAGGTACAAATTCGCCCTCTTGGAATTCTTGAAACGAGATTGTTATAAAAAACAGAATCATCGAGTTGAAACGCATTTATAGAGGTACGTGTAAACGTTGGAGCAATTGCATTTACTGTGATATCGTATTTGCCCCATTCGCAGGCCAGTTGTTTCGTATACATATTGACTGCTCCCTTGGACGCGCAGTAGGCGATGTAATCCTGATCTGTACCGATGAGCGATTTGACAGATGAAATAGAAAGAATCCTCCCATATCGCTGTTCAATCATAACTTTTCCGACTTCTCTTGTTACCAGATGCATCAACTGCAATCGATTTATAGATAGTTTGAGATAACCCTTGACTTACGTGAACTAATAAAGAGGAAGCCCTTTGTCTGTGGCAACTTTCAATGACTTCCTCTTCATCAATACATATAAAAACAGTACCACTGGCGCAGCAGCAAAAGTAATAATCGTTGCTGTTGGCCGTTGCCTTAATAAAGATGGTCGCTACTCAACTATCTATCCTGCCGAAATTGTCAGGAACAAGCAGTATAGTATCTCTGCCATACAGTCCGTCCTAGATAACAAGGCATACTTCTCGATGGCGAGCCCACGGCAAGAGTTAACTGGAGGTTCCGGCTTAAGAGAGTATGGGGAGATGTAGTCATGAAAATCCAGCTATGTCTTGGCTGCATCCTTTCCGTAAATGACATCTCAATTGCACTTTTTACCTTTTATAAGGAGTGGGGCGATGACTGGCTCAGTTACGTCCTTGATATCTTTTACACCGAATGTAACAACTTTTGCATGTTCTTCGACATCATAGGCTCAAGCATAGGGGTCGCCCTCTTCCCAAAGGATGGCTCCCGGGTCAAGGACCTGATGGCTGCTAGCGACAAGGCGATGTACCAGGCAAAGACCAACAAGGATCTCCTTTTTGTGCGCTACAGGCAAGGCATGTAAGGATTCTTCCAAAATACATCACTCATCCTTCCTGTCCTCCTCCAAATTGGTCGCCTTGAAGACCTGCTGGCCCTTCTTGTGCATCTTGAGGATGACCTTCTCAAGCTCCCGACGCTTCTGGAAGGGGTCCTCGAACAGCTCCTCCTGCATCGGCTTGTCCCCCTCATAGAGCTGGTAGAGCCCGACCCCTATGAGACGTACCGGCATGCCCTCATGCCATTTCTGGTAGAGCAGCTGCTTGGCATAGGAGTATATCTGCTCTGCACTGTAGATGTTTGCCTTGGGGGTAATCTGTGAGCTATAGGTGGTGAAGTCAGGCGCCCTGACCTTGATGCCTATGGTACGCCCTATCTGTTTTTCATCCAGGGCACGGAACATCACCTCATGGCTCATCTGCAGCAGATTCTGCTCCAGCACCAGCGAGGTGTTCACATCCTCGGGGAAGGTTGTCTCTGTGGAGATGGAGTGGCTTTTTGCTGCACTGGTGAAGATCCCTGGGTCGATGCCCCTGCATGCATGATAGAGGAAGCTTCCCATGGAGTTGCCGAAGATCGATTGCAAAGAGGGCAGGGAGTACTGGCGAAGTTCGGTGGTGGTGGTGATATGCTTGCGGGCCAGCAGGGCCTGGGTGACCTTGCCTACTCCCCAGAGCTTCTTCAGCCCAACCGCATCGATGAAATCCTCCTCCCTTCCGGGGGAGACCCTGCACAGCCCGTCGGGCTTGTCGTAGTCACTTGCCATCTTTGCAATGAAGTGCGAAGGCCCGATGCCAACGGATATGGTCAGCCCCGTCTCGTCCTTGATCCTCTGCTTGAGCAGAAGAGCCGCCTCCCTGGGCAGGCCATAGAGGCGTCTGGTTCCGCTCATATCCAGGAACGCCTCGTCGATGGAGAGCTGTTGGACAGAGGGGCAAAAGGAGCGGCAGATCTCCATGACCGTCTTGCTTACCTGGCTGTAGCGCTGCATGTTGGGCTTGATTACCAGAACCGAGGGGCAGAGCTGCAGGGCCCGGCTCATAGGCATGGCTGAGTGGAGGCCGAAAGCGCGCGCCTCATAGGAGGCGGTGGCAACCACACTCCTTGGTCCCAGGCCCCCTATGACCAGAGCCTTGCCTGCCAAGGAGGGGTTGTCATGCTGTTCTATTGCGGCATAGAAGGCATCCATGTCCACATGGAAGATGACCTGCTCCATGCTCACTCCTTTGGGGGGAGGTAGGATCGCAACCTCTCCTCGACCTTGCGCCTCAAAGCATGCCCGATGAGGGTGGAGAGCACCTTCTCCATGGAAAAGCCCGCATGCTGCATAAGAAGGGGGTAGTGGCTCTTGGCGGTCATCCCCGGGGAGGTGTTTATCTCATTGAGGTATATCCTCCCCTCCGAGATAAAAAAATCAACGCGTGCATACCCTTCCCCTCCAATTGCACGGAAGGCTTGTCTGGCATATGCTCGTATCTGCTCTTCAATATGTTCAGGATAGGAGGAGGGCAGCTGTAGGTAGGCGCTGTCAGTCTGGGAGTATTTGTACGCGTAGGAAAGAAAGTGGTTGCTCTGTTTGCCCGGGTCCACCACCAAGGCGGGCCCCCCGACAACAAGGGTGCCATCCTCGCTTTCAAGCAGGGCACACTCCAGTTCGTCCATAGGCTCGATGAGGGCCTGCACCAATACAGAGGCGCTGTGCCGTGAGGCTTCCCGGACAGCAGCTTTGAAGCCATTCCCATCGGGGAGGCGAAGGGCGCTGACCCCGATGGAGGAGCCGCTGTCCTCAGGCTTGATGAAGAGGGAGCTTCCCACCAACAGGCGTGCGCCCCTGCACGCCTGCTCCCACCGCTCCTCTTCCTTGTCAAATCCAGGATTCACTTCAGGGCCCTCCATCCAGGGAGGAGGGGTTGAGGTGAATCCTTCCAACCACTGAAGAGCCTGTCTGTCCAATAAAAGGGATGCAACGGTGGGGATGCCCTCCAAGGCGAAGAGCTTTGCTGCCTTCTCCTTATGCATCCCCAGGGCACTGGAGAGGGTGTCGCATCCGCACAGGGGGAGGTTTGAGAGCATGCACAGGCCCTGCAGGTTCCCATCCTCCCCTCCAAAGCCGTGGGTTACGGCAAAGGCGGCGTCAAGGGCCAGTTGCTCTGAACCACAAAAGATGCCTTGTCCCGGGACTATGGTGAGGGGATGGTCTGTCATGATGGAAGCCTGCACTTCATCTGTCTTCTGGAGGAACCATCGTCCTTCCAGCGTGATGGCTATAAGGTGGATGGTGTGCCCAAGATTGGAGAGTGCTTTGAGGACCCCTTTGGCGCTGTTGACCGAGACCTCGTGCTCTGCAGAGCGTCCTCCGTAGATTAGGGCAATGTTCATCGCATTCTTCTCTCTTTCTTTGCTAACAGGGCTCGCACAGTCTGTTCTTCATTCCAGGCCCGCTTGCCATCCTTTCCCTCTATGCTGCTCTCATGGCCCTTGCCCAGGAAGAGCAGGGTGTCCCCCGGTTCCGCGAGCTCTATGGCCCTCCTGATGGCCATGGTGCGGTCCTCTATCTCCTCGATGAAACAGGTGGTGTTTTCGACATGAGTGCGGATATCCTTGAAGATGAGGGCGTTGCCCTCGCACCTGGGATCCTCCTCGGTGAGGATGATCGTAGAGGCGTACTGGGAAGCGATGCGGCCCATAGGGGCGCGCTTGGTGGTGTCGCGCTCACCGGCGGCGCCGAAGAGTGCGATGATCCTCCCTTGATGTGCTGTCCTCTTCATATGGGAGAAGAGCTGCTCATACGCGTCCGCTGTATGGGCAAAGTCGATGATGATCCGAAGCGAGAGGGAGTTCTCGACTCGTATCATCCTGCCCTCCACCGCCTTGAGGTCTGCAAGCATGGGCAGCAGGCCCTGTGCATCCTCGTTTAGGATGAGCGAGCAGGAGAGCAGGGCGAGCATCGCATTGTTCGCAAGGCAGGGTAGGGCCAAGGGTGTGCCGACCGTTGTGCCGTTGCTCTTGACAATCAATTGCCCTTCTGCACTTTCGTGTGTGGTGAAGGGCAGGGCCTTCTCAAGCAGGTGCGAAGAGCTGAAGGGGGGCAGGGCGTCCAGGAACAGGGCGCGGTAGGGGTTCTGCCTGGTGGTGAGGAAGGTCCCCCCGGGTTGCAGTGCGCGCACTAGGTTGCACTTTGCCTCCACGTAGGCCTCCTGGCTCTTGTGGAACTCCAGATGCTCGCTGCTGACGGTCGTCACCAGTGCCTGTGCGAACTCAATGGTGGCAAGGCGGTCATGCTCGAAACTCAGGGCATGGCTGGTGCACTCCAAGATGACGTGGCTCAGGTTGTTGTCTCTGCACCTGCAGAGGAATGCGTGCAGCTGGTCGGCTTCCGGGGTGCTCTGGCGGTAGGGGGAGGGACGGCGGCCCTGCCCGTCATCCATGCTCACCGTCCCCAGGATGCCCACCTTGCACCCTCTGACCTTGAGCATCTGGTAGAGGTATTCGCTTGTAGTGCTCTTGCCGTCGGTGCCTGTCACCCCGATGACCTCAAGGCCCCTGCTTGGCCACCCATGGAAGGCCGCGCACATGCGAGAAAAGAGGGAGCGGGGTCTGTCGGTGACAATATAGTGGACATGCGGGCGCTTGTCCTGTACAGGACGGGTGCTGAAGATGCACACCGCCCCTGCCTCGATCGCATCCTCAATATAGAGGTCGCCCTGGGTATGGAGGCCTGGAAAGGCAAAGAAGACACTTGAGCCTACACACTCCTTGGAGTTGTAGCATATCTTCTTGATGATGGGGTTATGAGCAGGATGGGGCTCTTCGATACCTATGGCGTTCAACAGACCCAAAAGCGTATTCATACGGATATCGTAACAGGGAAGGGGTGGGCGTGCAAGCTTCCTCACAGGTTTTCCCTCCCTGCATCTGGTTTCCCTTCCCTCACAGGTTTTTTGACAGGGTGTTGGTACGAGCCTCCCTCTCATGCTATAACTGTTGTATCGACTATCATATGAGGGAGGGCCAGGCTCGTCGCCCTGGCACAGGTGCATGAAACGATTCTTATTTGTTCTCTGTATAGTGGCCCTAAGCATCCCTTCTCTTTTCTCAAACACTCTTGTCCAGACTGAGAGGGGCTCCATTGCCATGGGCTCGGCCGGGGTTGCCCTATCCTCTTCTCCCTCTTCGTTCTTTGCCAACCCAGCCTTGCTCTACATCCGCGACAAGGAAAAGAGTTTCTTCACCCTCAGTGGCAGCTACCATGATTCGATACGGCCTGCAAACTTCCAAAACAACCTGCCTAGCCCCCTGCTTCAGAATCCCATCACCCATCTGAGTGTCTCCTTCAGCGGCAACAATGCCGCCCTCACGCTTCAGAACCAGGTTTCGCTCAATGACCGTGAGGATGGGCACAGCGGGTTCACCCGCTTTCGCGGTCGGACCCACACGCTGTTGCAACTGGACTGGGCCACAGGGCGCTCTGCCTTCGCCTTTGGCCTGAACGTAAAGGCCCTTGCTGTGTCGCAGCGCTATCCGCTGGATATAAGCCACGACAGGGTCCTCTCTGATTTTATTGTCCAGACCTCCTTGGGGAAGTTCGAGACGCTGGAAAGTGAGGCCTTCATCTCGGTAGGCATCGGGCTGCTGCTTGACTATGACTGGTTTAAGATGGGAATAGTGAGCAATGACTTTGCCTATGCCCTTGGGCGCGACTCCCTTCAGATCGGAGCCGACAGTATCCTGCAGAGCCTGGACTGGGGGTTCTCGTTCAGCACCCCCACCTATGATTCGGACAATATCCTGCATCTTCTCAAGCTGCAGGCTGCAGTGGACCTCGTGGATCTCTGGTCAGAGGTGAGCAGGGAGGTCAGGTTGGGCTTTGATCTGGAGCTGCAGCTGCTGCCATCCTGGTCTGTAAGCCTGAAAAGCGGTTACAGGGAGGTCAAGAGTACCCCTAGGGACCTGCTGCGGTTCGATTTCTCCCAAGGGATTCATACCATGGGCATCTCTGCAGAGCTTGGTGCCTTTACCCTCGATCTTGCCTTCGAGGTCCCCATAGCTTGGTATCTGGGGAATACTGATGCTTCCAGTACGGTGGAAGGGCTTTTGGGCATCAGTTTTTCCATATGATCGTGCAATACTGCTTTTGGGAACAAAACTGCAATTGGCGATACTTGACACTCCAAAGGGTGAGCTATATAGTCAAACGGTAGATTGTAGTAACCGTAAGGAGTAAAGTATATGTCCAAAGCACATAGAGGTAGTGGTATCCGCGAGGAATTAAACCATGGACGGGGCACTTGCCCGGTCTGCAAGCGAACACAAGTAAAGATTCTGTATGAAGCCACCGTAGAAGGTGAGAAGGCAAAAGTATGCAAAGCATGCAATGCCTCCATCAAGGCTGCTGCAGCAAAATAACCGTTACGAGTTTGCATGTGAGACTGTCCTTGTTGGCAGTCTTTTTTTTCCTTTTTCAGACAGAGGAGCAAGGGTGAATTTTTCAGGACGAAAGGTGTATTTCGTAGGCATGAAAGGGACAGGCATGGCCTCACTGGCCATCCTTCTCAAAGCCTCTGGGGCCCTCGTATCGGGGTGCGACACGGGCGAACACTTCACCACCGATGAACTTCTCGCCTCCCATGGCATTGCTGTTCATCAGGGGTTCTCCCCCTCATTGCTTGATCGTGATGCCGATATGGTCATCCACAGCTCCGCCTATCCTAGAGAGCTGCCCATCCTCGCCGAGGCTGTCAGGCTCGACCTTGCCCTCCTCTCCTATCCGCAGTTCCTCTCCTACCTCTCCACCCTAGGTGACAGCTATGCTGTGGCGGGAACCCATGGAAAGACCACCACGGTGGCCCTCGCTTCCTACCTGCTCTCCACAGGAACGCTCAAGGAGTTTCCCTTTTACAGCATCTTCGGCTCGCATGTATCGGGCATGCCCCAGCCTTTCTTCCAGGGCAGTGACTGTGCCCTGTTTGAGGCGTGTGAGTACCAGGACCATTTCCTCTCCTACCGATTGAGAGGGGCCTTGGTGACCAACATCGAGTTTGACCACCCTGATTACTTCACCTCTGAGGGCCAGGTGCAGCACAGCTTTGAGAAGTTTGTGGACAACCTTGCCAACGGGGGCTTTCTGATCTGCTGCAGTGACAACCCGGGGTCAAGGAGCCTTGCATCCTATGCAAGGGGCAGACGCAAGGACCTTACCGTCATGACCTATGGCTTTGACGATGGCGGGCCGTTTCGTATCAGAAAGGATAGCTATGAGGGGACGTACTCCCTCTCCTGTCTCGACCGGGTCGGCTTTACCCTCCCTGTGGAGCAGCGTGCTCTGGTGGGCAACCAGATCGGGGCGGTCGTCCTGGCCCTTGCGATGATACTGGACAGGGAGAACCCCAAGCTCTATCTGGAGGAAGGCACCCTCATCACTTCTGAGATTGTCCCCACCCTTGCCCTCATGCTCGGCAGGAAGCTCGCCTCCTTTCCCGGTGTGGTGGGAAGGTGTGACCTGATGATGGAGGAGGGTGGGGTCACGTACTTTGACGACTATGCCCATCATCCGACGGAGATCATCACCACCTTGGACGAACTGCACGCGCGCTATCCCAATCGGCCGATAGTGGTGGTGTTCGCCCCCCATACCGCAAGCAGGACCAAGGCCCTGCTCAAGGATTTTGTCCTGGCCCTGGGTATGGCGGACCGCCTTATCGTGCAGGGCTGCTATGGCTCTGCACGACAAGACAACGCCCCCGGAGAGGATATGGGCAGGGTCCTCGCCCAGGCTTTGGGCGAGAGGATCATGAGGACGACGCGCTGTCGCCTCCAGGGGTGCGTCTACGCCTCAGGCGATGACGAGGCTGTCGCGATAGCCAGCAGCTGGTTGCAACCCCAGGATTTGTGCATTACGATGGGTGCTGGTAACAACCGAGCCCTAAGTGAGCGGATAGCTCGCTCAAGAAGGAGCCTTTGATGAAAAGCATGACCGGCTACGGATCAGCTGAAGAGTTGAACGAAGAGTTTCAGATTTCTGTCGAGCTGAAGTCCTACAACAGCAGATATCTGGAAATCAACCATAACATCCCCTTCTATCTCGCTCCCTTTGAGATCGAGATAGACGATTCCATCAAGAAGGTCGCAAGCCGTGGCCACATTGAGGTGAATATCAGGATCAAGACCCTCGCCTCCGATATGGAGATAGTGGTGGACAAGCTTGCCGTCAAGCGGTATAGCGAGGCCTTCGCCCAGATAGCCGCCCTCAGCGGCAAGGCCCTCAAGCCTGAGCTCGCTGATTTTCTGGGCAGTGAAGGGGTGATCACCAGCGTCAGGCAAAGTGACAGCGAAATCTACCGGGCTTCGCTTTTCTCCACCCTTGCATCCGCCTTGGTGCAGTTTGGGGAGAGCAAGGATCGGGAGGGCTCCCATACCAAGGCGGACCTGAAGAAGATGGGTCTGGTCGTCAGTGAGGGCCATGCCATCATAGCCTCCCACTCCCAGGAGCTGGAGGATCTGGTGAAGACCAACGTGCGCTCCCGCTTTGACGAGATGCTCGCTGACCAGAACTATGATGAGAACAGGATCCTCGCCGAGGTTGCAGTCTTGCTGGTCAAATACTCGGTCAATGAGGAGATCAAGCGCCTTGACGTCCATCTGAAGGAGTTCTTCAACCTCCTCGAGCAAGAGGAGCCTGTGGGCAAGCGCTTGGACTTCCTCTGTCAGGAGATGCTCAGGGAGATCAACACCATCGGCAGCAAAAGCCAGATGGTGGAGATGAATCTACAGGTTGTCCGTATGAAGGACGGCCTGGAAAATATACGCGAACAGATTCGCAACATCGAGTAGGGGCTTCAATTGCGCATAGCTATCAGTGGAAAAAGTGGGTGTGGAAACACCACAGTAAGCAGTATGGTCGCCGAGGCCCTGGGCTTTGTCATGATCAACTTCACCTTCCGTACCCTTGCCCAGGAGAAAGGCATGGAGTTCTGGCAGCTGTGCAGCCTGGCAGAGCACAGTGATGCATATGACCTTGAGGTCGACCGCCGCCAGGTGGAGATGGCCATGGAGGTGGAGAGCTGTGTCCTGGGCAGCCGCCTGGCCATCTGGATGCTCAAGGAGGCCGATCTGAAAATCTATCTCACGGCAACGACCGAAGAGCGGGCAAAAAGGGTGCTCAAACGTGAAGGGGGCACCTTCTCCCAACGACTTCTCGAGACCTCCCAAAGGGACAAGAACGACAGTGCTCGCTACGAACGCCTGTATGGCATCGATAACGGGGACACCTCGATAGCGGACATGGTCATCGATACCACAACCTTGGAACCGGCTGAGGTGGCCTCCCTGATAATCGCCAGGGTAAAGAAATTGCAAAAAGGGCCATCACGATGAAACGGTTGGTTGCAGTGGTGCTGCTGGCATCTGCTCTGCTCTCCATCCTAGGTGCCGCCCCCTATCTGGGAGTGGCACAGTCGGTCACCTCCACCTCAGTGGAGGTGGGCTACCTCACCAACTCGATAGACCAGAACCTCTCCCTCTCGATGCCCCTTCTGGGTTCTTTGGAAAGCAGCCAAGGGTGGTATGCCACCCCAGTGGCAAGCATGAACATCCTCTACAAGGGTAAGGTCGGCCCTACCTTTGCCATAGGGGTCGGTCCGACCTTGCGCATGGGCTGGGAGTTTGAGAAGGCCCTTGGCCTGCAGGCGGGACTTCTGGTGCAGCTCTCCTTGGAGGCTCCGGCCGTGATGGACATTCTTTTTCTCGAGCTTGCCTATCTGCCGCAGTGGTTTGCCTGGATGGGGGGCACCCCCTCTTCAGGGCTTCTGAAAAAGAGCATCACAGATTTCGTCCGGTTCGGGTACAGGCACGCTTTTTGAGCGCTGTACATTCTTGCTGTAATTCTTTATAATGACAGAGTTGTATTATCTAGTAGAAGGAGTATCGATAGTGAGCATTCCATTGGACACCCTAATTGATTATGAAGGGAATATTTACGAGATTACCTGTGTGGCCATCAAAGAGGCTATCATCTTGAGTAATCCCGGTTGTGGTGGTCAGGAGATAGAGGAAAACAATGGCAAGATTGTCAGTGAAGTACTCAGAAGAGCCCTTAATGGTGAAATCCACTTCGAAGCCCCAGACCTGCGCTAATCCTCTTGAGTCTGTAATTTTCCTGTTCGGTCCCACCGGCGTTGGGAAGACCGACCTTCTCATGGATCTCGATCCCGATAAGTATGCAGTGGTCAATGCCGACTCCATCCAGGTGTACAGACACCTGGATATAGGGTCGGCCAAGGCCAACGCTGAGACACTCCAAGCAATTACCCACCATCTTATCGATGTATTCGACCCCTGGCAGCAGTTCAGCGTAGGGGATTTCGTCACGTATGCCGACAAGGCATGCCGCGAGATCCGCGCAGAGGGAAAAATCCCTGTGCTCAGCGGGGGCACAGCCTTCTATTTCAAGCATTTCTACTTTGGCCTTGCACAGGCTCCCCCCAGTGATGAGGGCGTTCGCCTCAGGCTTGCCAGCGAAATACGCGAACGTGGGGATGCTTGGGCTTTTGAGCGCCTCTGTCAGGTCGATCCTCTCTCTGCCAAACGGATCCACCCCTCTGATATGTACAGGGTCTCGCGCGCCTTGGAAGTCTATGAAGGGTCCGGCAGGCCGCTGAGCAGCTACAGCATACCCTCAGAGCCACGCAACGGAATGAAGCCGCTGGTCATCGGGCTTTGGCGCGAGGGCGATGAGCTGAAGCAGCGCATCGCCTTGAGGGTGGCTCAGATGTTCAGTGAGGGGTTGGTCGATGAGATCCGCTCCCTCATTGAGATGGGCGCTGATGAGAGTTGGCCCGGTCTGCAGGGCATCGGGTACAAGGAGTTCTTCCAAGCAAGGAAGAGCGGGGAGTCATCGCTGGCGATGATAGGAGAGCAGATAGAGCGCAACAGCCGCCACTACGCGAAGCGGCAGATGACCTTCTTCAAAAGCTTTGCCGACGTAACGTGGATGAATCCCCATGAGAAACAGGCTATCCTCTCCCTTATTGAGGCGTACCGATAGGTTTGCTCTCCCGCTTGAAGGTTGGGATCATGAGGTTGTCCATCCTTTCCAGGCCCCTGTTCTCCAGGGATGTGATCTCAAGCCACCCCCTCTTGTGCACCCCTAGGGTGAAGTACTGCACCTGCCTATATCTGAAGATCACCGTCTCCCCCGCCTTCATCAGGGTATTCTCCTGGTCCTCAAAGTACGGGTAGGGTGAATGGAGCACGCTGGACACCTCATACGTGCCGCTGTCGATCTCCCTCACCTGGATGTCGGAGATCCCATAGAGGAAGGTTCCTTCCAGCAGGTCCGGCCTTCCTTGTGCGATCCAGGTGTTGGGGTCTATCTGCGTTGTTATGCCCTCATAGGCCTGGCGGGTCTGCCGTGAGACAAAGAGGTTGGTCACCTCCATGGCGGCAGGGTTCTTCACCCTCTTGGCAAGGGATGCCTCCATTTTCTGCAGGTCAAGCTCATTTTGGGCATAGTAGTACTCCTTGATGACCTCCTGGGCCGCCATCCCGGCGGTATAGGGGGGGGCAAGTGCCTCCTTGATCCTGCCTGTGGCAAACCAGACTACAACTATGACGGCAACGGCCACACTGACAACGATCCACCCCTTCTTTCTCCAGAAGACACTTCTGTCCGAACGCTTCTTCTGTTCCCCGAGGAAGGAGGCGCTGGTGCTCACGCCCCTCATCTCCTCATAGGTCGGGGCCTCTTGTCGCTCCTGTAGGTTCCACTGGAGGTTCTCAGTGGCCTTCACAAACCAAGAGAGGGCCTTCTGACTCTCCATATTGCCGCTCGCCTCACGCTGTTTTGACAGGCTCAGGCGAAGTGTGGCATCGATGAAGGAGGTGCTGTCCTGTTCAAGGCCAGTGGAGCAGAGGCCCAAGGGAAGGGCCCTGAAGCCATCCTCCCGGGTCTCAGGGGCCCCGAAGGGGGGAAAGCCGGCTGCTGCATAGTAGAGCAGCTGCGTCAACTGGTCAGAGAGGGCGAAGGGGGTGTGGATGCCATGGTGCACCCATGCTGATATCATGTTGTAGCGCACATCCTCCTCTGCACAGGAGGAGAACAGGTCGGCGAGGTCCTGGCTCAGGATAAGGAAGCCCCCCTCCTGGATACCCCAGACCCTCCACAAGGGGAGGGTGTTGCTGGAGAGGTCTAGGAACTTGGCCCTCAGGGTCGTAAGGCCCTGGGCAAGCTCCCTGACAAGGCCAAGGGCCTTTTTGCGCTTTGTCGTGGCGATCTCGGTGATGGAAAAAAGATTGATCTTCTCAAAGTAGAGGCATCGCATCCCTTCGGCGATGGACAGCCCTTCCCAGTACCATGGTTGTGGCGGCTGACCAGGCCTTACGATGTATCCGGGCGCTTTCTGTCCCTGCAGCAGGTAGGAAGGCAGGTCCACACCAGTGGGACCTATGGCGATACAGGTGTAGGGTTTCTGTTCAATGACAGATGTGAAGACTTTAGGGGCAACGACCATCTCAGACCTCTTTCCTTCTTGCACTGGCATGCCAGACAATCCGTTCTTTTGTTATGTATTCTTGGGGAAGCGTTTCAAAGGTTTTTCCTTCGGTGGAAAATAGGGTGAATTCCCACCCTCGCCCTCCCCAGCTCTGAAGGCGCAGGGCCTCAAAGGCGGCTATGGAGCAACTGGAGATATACTTTGAGCGCAGGCTGTCCAACAGGGGCTCCCCCCGCTCCAGGAGCGTGACAACTGTCTTGGCATGTTCTGTTGCCAGGGCCGGGCCTAGTATGGCGTTGAGGTTGGCAGAGACCACAAAGGCTGTCTGTGGCTCCAAGGCAACTATTTTTTCTACAATGCTGGCGTAGGTCCTGCACTGCTTGGCGTCGGTGGTGGCCGAGAGCAGGGGCAGGACAGGCACACCCAAGGCGTAGGAGGCTACCAAGGGGAGGGTCAGCTCAACGGCCGCCTCCTCCACAAAATAGCTGTTCTCAGCCTTGATGGAGTCCCCGAAGTGTGAGAGCAGTGTGCTCAGAGTCTCTGTTGCATACCTGATGGTAGAGTTGGGAAGCGTGATGCCCGCACCTTCAGGGGCGAAGAGGAAGTGGGGCCTGTCCGCCTCCAGGGGTTCCTGGTGTAGGGGGGCGAGGATCACCACCAGCTTGGGCTTGAGGGTTCCTAGTGCTGAGAAGCTCTCGTGCAGGAGGTCCAGGACATAGGGGTAGCCGGCATGGGGGGTGAGGATTGCACAAGGGAGGGTGGTCAGGGTGTTGGGTGTGCTGCCTCTGCCTTTGCGTACGGCACATTGGGCAGTGAGATCCTGGGCATCGCTAGGATAGAATATGGTGTGGTGTTCACTTCTTTGCATCTTCATCCTCCAACAGTAGTCTCGCAAGGCGCCCTTCGTCCAGTGTTACCGAGAGGTTTTTCTCCTGGGTGGGTATGACCAGCCCTGTCTTGCCCTTTTTCGGGCGCCTCAGATGCTTTACCTGGGTGTAGTAGAGGTCTGCCTTGCCCTGGCTTTTGGCCTTGCTGAAGACAAGGGCGAGGTTCGCCGCATCAAGGAGCACCTCCAAAGGCACGCTCTTGTCCCGCTTGAACTTGATGAAGACATACCCACCTGGAGTATCGCGCGTATGCATCCAGTAGTCGTTTCCCCGCACCCAGTGACGCAGCAGCTCGTCGTTCTCCTTGGCGTTTCGTCCAACCAGGAGGGTGTACTGCCCGCTTTGGATGGTCAGGCCCGGGGCCTTCACCTTGGTCACCTTGTCGACTGTCTCCACCCCAAGCTCCCGTTTCAACTGCCGTATGTCGCGCGCCTCATTGTCTGTGAGGGTGAGCAGCCTGGCATACTTTGCCTCAGCTTCCTGCAGCTCCTGGCTGACCTTCTCGTATTCGGACTTGGCATTCTCAAAGGTGCCTTTGGCCTTCTGGTAACGGTTGTAGTAGGCTTGTATCTGCAAGGAGGGACGAAGGGTCTGCTTCAGGGGGATGGAGAGCTTCTGCCCGCTCTCCCAGTCGTCGACCTCAACGACTTTCATATGCTCCTGTATCAGGTGGGCATTGGCGCTGAGCAGGTCCCCCATCTTCTTGAACTGCTCGAATTTTCCGCTTTCAAGCATCTTGCGCTCGAGCGAGAGCGCCGTGGCCTCTATCTGCTCAAGCTCCCGGTCGCGTTTGCTCCGAATCTTGAGCAGCAGATCCTCAAGGGTCTGGGTATTGCTCTCCTGGCCGTACTGCTCCTCTATCTGGCGGTTGAAGGAGGAGTCGGTGCGTTCGCGGATGGCGAACTTACCCCCATCATCAAGCTTCTGTTCTGGAGCGACAAAGGGGGCGCCGCTTCTTTCCCCCCGGTTGGGACGGCGGTAGAGCAGGTCCAGGATGATGTCATGCTCATCGGTGATGAAGATGTTCGCACCCGGGCCGCTATAGAAGCGCAGGTGCAGGTGAAGGACCCTGTCATGGTTGTTCATCCTGATGCTCACCATCCGGTCAAAGGGGGTCTGTTCTACGGCGATGACCCTGGAGCCTTCCAGGTTGGCCCGGCAGAACTGCACAAAGCGCTGGAGCTTGGCGGTCTTGCCCATCTGCTGTACCGCTATGGGTCGGTTGGCCATGTGCAGGCGGCTGTAGGGGGTGCCCACCTCGGTGTACAGCGTCCATCGTCCATGGCTTGGGTGGTAGAGGTGCCAGCTCAGGGCATGGAAGTCGTGCTGGACCACTGACTGCAGGGTGCTTCCCTCCAAGGGGAGTTCTTCCAGGATGAGTTCTATTTCACGCCAATTTAACGACATGTTCTCTCCGTTGGGTATCAAATGCTGTCTTTACCCCGCCAGCAAGGTAGAACGAGCCGCACACAAGGATGGCCCCGCCGACGGGGGTGTTGGCCAGTGCGGCATCAAGGGCCTGCTGATTGTCTTCGATAAGGCGTATATCATACCCCTTGGGGCGGGTGGCCGCCAGGAGGCGAAGCTTCTGCTCGATGAGGGATATGTCGCTCTTTTTGAAGGTCCCCGGCCGCGATATGATCACACGGGTGAAGTGGTCAAGGACCATGGTGCCCATATGGGTGTGGTCCTTATCCTCCAAGGCACCGTAGATGATGGTATTCTCCCCTGATGGGTAGAGGGCGGAGAAGGACTCCAGCAAGGCACCCAGCGAGTGGGCGGTATGGGCTCCGTCAAGATAGATGTCGGGGTTCTCGGCAATCTTCTGGAATCTGCCGGGGAGGGTGTTCCTCTGCAGGGCTTCCCTTGTCGCCTCTCCATAGAGCCCGAGTTTTCTGAGCGTCATGAGGGCGAGGGCGCAGTTCTGGGCCTGCACCTTGCCCATCATGGCGAGGGTGAGCCTCTCGTGGCTCTTGTCCTTCCACCAGTACTCCACTATCTCCCCATCCTTGGTGATGTTGTAGCTGTAGGTGAGCAGCTCATCGCTGAGTAGCGTCAGCTCGCTCTCTTGCTCCCGGGCCTCCTTGCGAAATACATCCATCACCTCGGATTCCTGGTAGCCGATGAAGCACGGTACCTTGCTCTTTATGATCTTGCTCTTCTCATAGGCTATCTTCTCTAGTGTGTCACCTAGGATCTTGGTGTGCTCCAACTCTATGGGGCACAGCACACAGGCTTCGGGGGTGATGG
>Ga0265295_1001788_pt1 | contig 36658 bp, 18 predicted proteins | sample Munlansysbiofilm_FD_192503 | JGI IMG/M metagenome (GOLD analysis project Ga0265295, IMG submission 192503) | Leachate microbial communities from a municipal landfill in Southern Ontario, Canada - Methane capture system biofilm | ecosystem: Engineered > Solid waste > Landfill > Unclassified ... | reverse complement strand
TTACGACGAATATTCCACTATCGAAATGGGGTGAAACATTCTCAGACGCTACATTAGCATCAGCGATTCTTGACCGCCTAGTACACCACTCTATCGTCATCAAGATTACAGGTAAGTCTTACCGTCTAAAAGGAAAAATTGATTCGTTAGAACGGGCTTCAAAAACACTGAATGATGATGGCGTTGTGTAGCATCTATTAACCGCCTTTAAACAACATTTTCATATCGCTCTTTTAATACATTTTCAAAACGCTATTGACAGTCAAAGCTATACATACATGAAACAAATCCACAGTGCTTGATTTAATTATAACAATAGAAAGAAAGGAAGCTATACTCTAACTACTATTACAGTTTTGAGTATACAAGTACACCATGAACTATCAAAAAGAACTAGACTTATTAAAACTACATGTCCCAAAAATCTATTCAGAAGTCGAATCCAAAAACAAGGAAGTGTCCTTTAAATCGGGTGATGAAATAGTAACAACCACTGATTTATACATTGAATCAAACTTGATTAAAGTTATTATAGAAGCCTTCCCAACTGATACCTTTTTAAGTGAAGAATTCCATAAGGACGGCCTACTACAAAACCGTACATGGATGATTGACCCAATCGATGGGACCAGTAACTATGCAGTGGATTTGAACCTATATGTGGTTCAAATCGCACTATATGATCAAAACGACTTGGCTTTATCTTTTATATACTATCCAAGAGACAATAAGACCTATTACGCAATTAAAGGTCATGGGGCTTATTTAAATGATCAAAGGATTACTGTAACAGATAATAAGAAACCATCCAATAAGATGCTATCCATGGTAGGGTATACCATCCGAAACAGTGAAAAGACGATTTATGAGAAACTATTACATTACGCTGTCACTGAAAACATCAAATTAAGGATGCTTGGGTCTATTGGATTAGAACTAGCTTTAGCATCTGAAGGCATATTCACGATGTTTTATACCAATGTCAAAAATCTATGGGACTTAGCCCCTGGCGTCTTACTCGCAAGAGAAGCGAGAGCACTAGTCTTTAATGAAAAGGGCAAAGATTATCAAATTGGGGATTCGCATTTGTTTTTATCTAAAAATGAAGCATTTAAAGCGAAAATGCTTGAATCGATACTAAAATAATAGTCAAATGGTTAGAATTTTCTAACCATTTTTTTATTGCTTTACCTTTCAGATATTTAGCGGTAAAATGAATATGAGATGACGATACTTAAAAGACAATTAAAGGAGAAATAGCGATGGCAAATGTATTTATCGGTTTTGATGAGATTAGATCATTTATGGAAGAAGCATTTCAAAAAGTAGGTGTACCACTTGAAGATGCGAAAGTATGTGCAGATGTATTAATCGAAAGTGATTTAAGAGGGATAGAATCACATGGCATCAACCGCTTTAAAGGCTTTTATATTGACCGCATTTTAAAAGGCATTCAAGAACCGGTCACACAAATAGAAATCGTTAGAGACACCCCTACAACCGCCGTCATTGATGGCCATAATGGGATGGGGATGGTCATTGCCAAAAAGGCGATGCATATGGCCATCACCAAAGCCAAACAATTGGGGCTAGGCATGGTGGTTGTGAGAAACTCAACCCACTATGGCATTGCAGGTTATTATGCGTCTATGGCCATCAAAGAAAACTTGATTGGCATTACTGGTACGAACGCCAGACCATCGATTGCACCGACATTTGGTGTATCTAATATGTTAGGGACCAATCCACTCACATTCGGTATGCCTACCGATGAAGCATTCCCTTTTGTATTGGATGCTGCAACTTCCATTATCCAAAGAGGTAGAATCGAGTATTATGCAAAAAAGGGTATTGATACCCCTGAAGGCTTAGTCGTCGGTAAGGACGGTAAGTCTTTAACCGATAGTGAAAGAATATTAGAAATGCTAGTTAAAAATGAAGCAGCCTTAGCCCCTTTAGGCGGCATTGGTGAAACCCATGCCGGCTATAAAGGCTATGGGTATGCAACTGTCGTTGAAATGCTTTCAAGTGCTTTACAAGCAGGCTCATTCTTACATATGCTTTCAGGTATAACAGAAGATGGTAAGGCTAAACCAATCCCAATCGGTCATTTCTTCATCGCGATTAACCCGGATTTCTTCATGGGCATTGAATCATTCAAGAAAACGACTGGGGATATCTTAAGACAATTGAGAGATAGTGAGGTTGCACCTGGCGAGTCTAGAATTTATACTGCAGGTGAAAAAGAATATATCGCATCTATTGAAAGAACGAAAACAGGCATTCCACTAAATGATGCACTAATCAAAGAACTAAAGACAGTCAGAGATAACTTGAAAATTGACCATTTGTTCTCTTTTGAAACAATTTAGTCATCATTTACGTTATCACTCATGGTAAAATGAATTAAAAAGCGAGGCATATGTTATGAAAATATTAGTATCTGGCGGCTTAGGTTATATTGGTTCTCATACCGTAGTAGAACTACTTGAAAAAGGTATTGAAGTAGTCATCATTGATAACCTATATAACGCCCAAAAAGAAACACACGATAAGATCACAAAAATAGCGAATAAACCATCGATGTTCATCCAAATGGATGCGACTGACTACGATGGATTAAAGGCATTGTGCCAACTACATCACTTTGATGGCATCATTCACTTTGCTGGCTATAAAGCAGTAGGTGAAAGTGTCGCTAAACCGTTGATGTATTATTATAACAATCTATTATCTACTATCAACCTAGCTAGGGTTGCAACAGAAGAAAACATTCATAAATTCATCTTCTCATCTTCTGCAACCGTCTATGGTGATGGCATATCACCATTTAGTGAAGATATGGCATTACTTGAACGCACTAATCCTTATGGTGAAACCAAAGCGATGAGTGAACGCATATTAAGCGATGCTTCTAAAGCCAATCCAAATTTCAATGTCACCTTACTGAGATACTTCAATCCAGTTGGTGCACATAAGAGTGGGTTAATTGGGGAAGTCCCAAACGGGATTCCTAATAACCTAATGCCTTATGTCACACAAGTGGCGAAAGGCGTGAGAGAAAAACTGTCTGTATTCGGTAATGATTATCCAACCGTGGACGGTACTGGCGTTAGAGACTACATCCATGTGGTTGATTTAGCGAAAGGTCACGTTGCGGCTTTATTATCAGATAAAAATGGCGTCAATATCTATAACTTAGGTACTGGTAAAGGGACATCTGTATTAGAACTCATCCACGCCTTTATGACAGAAAACAATTTGAATATTCCATATCAAATTGTCGATAGAAGACCTGGTGATATTGCCATCTCTTATGCAAATGCAGAAAAAGCTTTAAAAGAACTACAATGGGAAGCAAAACTAACAATCGAAGATATGGTTAGAGATGCTTGGCATTTTGAAAAGAACTTCAAGTAAAGATTAGAACTTACTTATTAGAGGGCATTTTCGAATTAAAAATAAGTTGACTTTGAAAAGTCGACTTTTTTCTTTTCATATTGTCAGTTTCTACATTACAACACTCAAACGAGTAAAGTAAGTCTAAAATTAACATTGATTAATGCATTGTACTGCAAATGAAAATCTTTTGAAATGATATCATCATTTAAAACATGATAAAATTAAACAAAAATATCGTTCTGCTGGAGGCGTCATATGAAAAAAACATTTTTAAAATTAATAATTATTACTATGGTAATGATATTATCTGCATGTACCAAAAGCGGGAATATAGTAACAATAAACTTTGATTCCAATGGTGGCACAATAATTGATCCTATAGTTATTCAAGATATTAATGACATTGATAATTTACAACCGCCTACTAAAGAAGGCTATGAATTTGAAGGTTGGTTTTTTGATAATGGCACGTTTCTTGAGCAAGTTGATGAATTGGCTTTAATTTCTGAAAACATCACTTTGTATGCAAAATGGTCACTCATTGAAACTGAATTAACAATTACACTTCGAAATATTTACAACTTAGCAGTAGAAAGTGATAGTTTCAACGGTACTTACGAAGAATGGATTGAAACTGTTCGAGGTCCACAGGGCATACCAGGCATTGATGGTAAAACCACAGAATTTATTGTAAGCGACGGTGTGTTTCAATGGCGATATTCAGACGATTCTGATTGGACTGCGTTACTCGATTTCAATGCTTTAAAAGGAGCTGATGGCTATAATGGTAAAGCCGTACAGTTTCAAATTAATGATGGCTATGTTCAGTGGCAATATATAGGCGATCTCGCTTGGAATAACTTAGTGGCATTATCGACATTAACTGGATCAGATGGTGTCGATGGTAAGGCAGTCACCTTCCAAGTGGCTGATGGTTATATCCAATGGCAGTATGTAGGTGATTCAAGCTGGATTAATCTAATTGATATAGCGACATTAACTGGAGAAGATGGTAGTGATGGACTACAAGTCTTATTACAATTAAGCGAAACCCATATTCAATGGAAGTATGAACTAGATTCAACATGGCAAAATCTGATTTCTCTTGATACACTGACGGGTTCTAACGGTTTGGATGGCATAGATGGCAGTGAAATTACACTTCAAGTAACAGAAGATTTCATACAATGGAAATATTCAGATGATAGTACTTGGCATAATCTAATAGATCTAAATACCCTAATTGGAAAACAAGGGGATTCAGCATATGAAACTTATATAAAATATTACCCAGATTATACCGGTACAGAGCTTGATTGGATAAATGACTTAGTCAATGGTAGACTGGCAAAAATCATCTTAAACTCTGTCACATTTGATCCAAATAATGGCACATCACCAACAATACTTGAGTTTTTGGATGGTGAAACAATAGAACAACCAGCCGCACCAACAAAAACTGGTTACCAATTTGAGGGCTGGTATTTTGGGAATGAGGCATGGGAATTTGATGTTTATCCTGTATTAAAAGACATGACACTACAAGCAAGGTATATTGAAACCATTCGACACATACCAATCCTGTCTACACATATACCTACAGATAATATTTTCTATTTACCAAATAGCGTTAATGCACTGACGGTACTGGGCAATGAGATAACAGTTTCTGTTGATTGGGACTTAAAAGCATTCTCATCATCCGATGAAGGCAAGTTTGTCGTTGCTGGTGAAGTTGAAGGCTATGGCGATTATGCCTTATATTACATACATGTCACTGATATGATTGAAAACACAAACGTTGTTTCTGGATATATCAATGGGCTAACAGAAAATGACAATGCTCTAGTAACACTGAGTAATCAATATTATGCCTATACGACGAATACAGATGAAACGGGATATTATGAGTTTAAGAATGTCATCACAGATGACTATCATCTAAAAGTAGAACTACAAGGCTATATGGTACCAACACCAATTGTTGTAGATCTTACATCAAATCAAAAATCTAGTACTTTAAGATTCTTACAAACCACTAACTCGCCTATAAAACACATCAATATTGAAGTAGAACGATTTGATTTAGGGCATTACTTTTATGAGTGGGTGTATACTGGTGATTATTTTGGATATGAAACAAGCAGTTATATACTGACACCAAAAACAATAGAATTCCTAGATGAGAATGTTGAGGTTGTTAACAACTACGCAGCAATTAATCTAAATGCTGATTTCAACATCATATTGTCAAATGAAGATGCTTTATGGTCAATGGAGTATGCTTCAAGATTATTAGAAATGTTTAACCGTATACCTAAAACACATTTTTTTCAAATACCTTCAAAATGGATTTTGACATCTTCATATATTGATAATGACATTTCGATTGAGTACAACGAAGATTATTCGGTCGTCGTCATATCTGAAGAAGCATTTAAAAATGCAGCCCCAAGGCTTGCTAAAATTGATGGGGAGAAGGGTATGTATTTTTCAAACCGTCTATATCATGCAGTGGTTAGATATGCGACTAAAAACGGCACCGATACACAGTATATCAATCAAATTTTTCAAGAAAGATTCGGTGTATCGATATTCGTCCCAGACTATAGTCTTTTAACAAGATATACAACGGTTGAAACTGGTGTTGCTTTTGAGATGTTTAGACCTGAAGAACTGCTGGCATTATTGGAGATGTTTGAAGAAATGCCAAAAGGGTTGCATAAAGTAGATGGGTTAGATTACCTTGTCAGAAGACGTAATGGTATGCCACATCCCCTATATCCTGAGGCTGCTGCTGTTGCATGGGATGTTAATCCGGGTTACATAGAGTTCATGGAAGTTGCATTTGATACAGTTAGCCAAGATTATTTGCATCGACTGATTGTACATGAGAAAGCACATTTTGTATATGCGAGATTAATGACCGAAAAACTACATTCAGAATGGGAGGAAATCGGTGGATGGTATTTAGAAGATGAAGCATGGTATACTACTAAAACAACCGAGTTTGTCAGTGCATATGCCCATTCGAAAAATCCAAATGAAGACTTTGCTGAATCCGTAGCTGCCTATTTGGTTAACCCAGATATTCTTTTATCTCGTGCGCCACTAAAATATGAATTTATCAAGAAGTATATTATGCACGGCACAACATACATATCAGAAATTAGGCAGGATTTAACGTTTGAAGTATTAAATTTATTCCCTGATTATGACTATCCTGGGAAAATAAAACGTGTTACGATTAATGTTGAAGGGTTACCAGAAGAAGACAAAATCATAACGGTTGAAATCGAACTTAATGATGTAGATGAACTACAAGATGGTGCCGCATCTGCGTTTCTTAGAGTTGTAAGTGAAATCGACACATTCTTTGACATGTATCTTTATAAACAAAATGATGAAGGTACTATTTTTAGAGGCACATACACAATGAGTAAATACGCAAAAAATGGGTACTGGACGACATCTCAAATCACAGTGACGGATCAAGCAGGGAATCAACGCTTTGAAGGCTCAAAAGATGTTGGATTTAAATTATTCATTGATAACCCACTTGAAGATATTGATAAACCAGTGCTAGATACAAATAGTGTTGTTATTTCTCAAGAACAACAAATAATTGATGGGTTAATGACCTATATCGTTAAAGTTGAGTTTGACGTATCAGACAACATGTCAGGCGTAGTTTTAGCACACGCATATCTAGTGCCTAGTAATTACTTTGCTTATTCATTACAAAGCTACGGTTCCTGTAACACTGAAGGGACACACTGTGAAATTTACTTCTATGTCAGTGATTTCTATCCAAATGGAAAATACACTGTAGGCACAATATCGTTAGCAGATTTGGCGGGCAACCATGAATCATTTGATGCATACACCGAGTTTGATGAAGTCTCAATAATGATTAACACGCAAAATGAGGATTTATATTATCCAGAACTTGATGTAAATAGAATTTATGTGTCTGCCACACCGACCAATCCAGAATCACCGAATGGTGAAACACTGGTCACAATTACCTATTTTGCAAAAGATAATAAGTCAGGTTTAGGTTTAGTTTACTATACACTTAGAGATCCACAAGGTAAAACGTTTGGTGAATACCATTATCATGAAAACTTCTATACTTATGTATTTCAAGGTGACCCTGCGGTATGGACACAATACACGATTAAAGTTGTGTTACCGGTTGGCTCTGCTCCAGGTAAATGGGGATTACTTGAAATCTATTTATCGGATAAAGTTAGCAACGGACACACATATAATTTTACAGAAATTATTACATTCGATTTGATCAATTAATAAGTTATTTTAAATCGAATAACATGACAATTACTGTTTAGTATTTTTCTCACAATCTTTTGTATAATTTTTTGATATCAAAGAAAAAGCGAAATAGGCAATTTATAGCCATTTCGCTTTATTTGTTATTTAATCCCTTTTAATTTGACGTTATTGGCTTCCAATATCTCAATTAACTCTAATTTTGATCCATCTTTGAGATTATCTAAATCCCCCATCACAAACGAACGATCCGATAAGTAAAATGAGAATACCCCTTTGGTATATAAGACCATGTGTATGGATGAAAATGCCGTTTCCATGGTTTGATCCCCATAAGGACTAGCGTTGGTGACTTTGATATGATCGGTAATTTCAATCTTAGTCACGCCTTCAAAGAGTATCTTATTGGTCTTTCTATGTTTTTTCATTTGCATGAATAACATCAGATAGACCAAAGGCATATAGACAATCCCGAATGTTAGAAAGAATAATCCAAACTCACTGCCATCTAGGGTTAAGAGTAACCCAATCAAAAATATGAAAATCGTTAAAGGTAATATTAATCTCAATACTGTGTAATTTGCCTTACTTAATGCAGGAAACTTTATGAAAGACAAAGAACGAAAAGTCTCATTAGCAAATTAGCTAAGTGAGACTTTTTCTCTATTATTTATAGTAATTTAGTACCATCAGATGGCTCAACTTCATAAAAAGTTGGTGCATATCCAATGTTGCTTTTATATATTTTCTCAACATGTTGTTTAATGATGTCTTTCTTGATTGTAGGTACGATTGCAACTACGCAACCACCAAAACCAGCGCCAGTCATTCTAGCACCTAATGCGCCTTCATCTAATAATGCTTGTTGGAGTAGATCTAACTCCTTACAGGTCACCTCATAGTCATCTTTAAGGGATAAATGCGATTCTGTCATTAGTTTAGAAAAACTCGATATATCGCCTTTTACTAGAGCTTCTTTTGATGCAATTGTACGCCATTGTTCAGTCACAATATGCAGACTCCTTTTAAATAAAAGTGGTGACATTCTAGGTTCTAAATGACTTAATTCATCTAGGGTCAACTGACATAAATTTTCAATCTTATAATGATTTTTTGCAATGTTCAATGCTTGTTGCGACTCACTAAAACGCTCATTGTACTTAGAATCCGCTAGACCTCTTTTTTTATTGGTATTGATGATTAACAACGACTCTTCATTTAGTTTTAATGGGACATACTTGAAATCTAAGGACTCTGTGTTGAGCAAAATCGCATGGTCTTTTTTACCAGCAATAACAGCGAATTGATCCATGATCCCAGAGTTTACACCAACGAAATGGTTTTCTGCATATTTACCTAATTTTGCCATATCTTTTATACCAATGCTCAACGAGAAGAAGTGATTTAGCATAAAGATAATCAACATTTCTAGTGAAGCAGAAGAAGATAAACCAGCACTGACAGGCATTGTACCAGTCATATAGATGTCTACCCCATAAGAGATATTATAGCCGTGGTCAAGCAGTGCTTGAATGGAACCCTTAATATAATTTGCCCAAGCTTCATGGTCATCTTTTTTGATGTTATCTAGTGAAAACATATAAGGGGCTTTTGAAAATGGTTCTGAATAGACACGGATCATGCGATCTGTTCTTAAAGCAGCGATGGCATATGTACCATAACTCAGTGCACAAGGGAAAACAAAGCCACCGTTATAATCGATATGTTCACCGATTAGGTTAACTCTACCCGGCGAAAAAAATGACATACCATCAGTTCTTTGGAAAAATTGTTTAAATGATTCAATTAAATGTTGTTTCATAATATTTCCTCTTCGATAAATCGCTTGAATGTACTAATGCCTAGTTTATTCATTTTAAAGACACCACAATCTTCTAAGACTTGCATGAATACTTCACCGGTGGCATGACGGATTATGTCATCGATTGAATCTTTAGTCGGTGATAATTTTTTCAAGTGATCTATCCATGGTTGATGTTTCACTAAGTCAGCTGACAAAGGTGAGTGGTTCAAAATGTGTTTTTTGATTGCTTGAAATTCTTGTTCGAGTCTTGCAGGTAATACGGCCAATCCCATCGCTTCTATTAAGCCGATGTTTTCTTTTTTAATGTGCCATTTATCAGCATGTGGATGGAATACGCCTAATGGATAATCTTCGTTTGTGAAATTATTTCTTAAGATAAGATCCATTTCGTACATGGTATTAATTTTACGTACAATTGGTGTAATGGTTTGATGTGGTGTGCCATCGCTATGATTATAAATCAATAAAGATGGGTTAGTATAAAGTTGCCACTTTTGTAATACATCAACAGCCTTATTAATTAAAGATATTTTATCCTTTGATTGAATTCTAATGGTAGATAGTGGCCAATTTAAAAGATAGTAAGTTAGATTATCTTTTGTCCACTTGTGGTGGAATGAGGCCTTTTCAATTGGAAATACATGTTTACCACCTTGGTAATGATCATGAGATAAAATTGAACCACCTACGATTGGTAAGTCAGCATTCGAACCGAAGAAGTAACCTTCGAATGTATCACACAATGTCAATAGATTATCAAAGGTTTGCCCATCAATTTTCATAGGTTTGTGCAAAGCATTTAAAATGATGGCGTGTTCATTATAATAGATATAGGGTGAATACTGAAAATAATAATTAGAGCCATTTAAATCAAAACCAATCATTCTGTGATTATCTCTAGCATCTCTACTAAAGTTACCAGCAAAGCCCTCATTTTCAACACATAAAAGACATTTAGGGTATTCACTTGACTTAGCACTAGCTGAAAGCGCAATGCTCTTAGGATCCTTTTCAGGTTTGGATAAATTGATTGTAATTTCTAAATTCCCGTACTTTGAAGGGGTTATAAAAGATTGATTCTTCATAATGCGTTCAGTTCTAATATAGTTGATATGATGTACATAGTCATAATACCAATTAGTTGCACTTTGTTTATCCTGCTTATATAGTTTAAAAAAACGAGATTCAACCTCAGAAGGTTTCGAGGTAAACACAGTCATTAGTTTCGTATCTAGCAGATCTCTACTTACTTTTGAACCATCCAAGAGCCCTTTTAATTCTAGGTCATTTAAAATAGTTTCTATAGCAATTGCTGGATATAGAATATCTTTTGGCTCTGGTAATGGTTCTGTCAGATCTAAAGATAGTAATCTGTAGAGTTGGTTTCTAACATATACCACATCTCTCTGCTCAATGACATGGTGGTTCAGTTCGTAAAAAATTAAATCTTCAATAGATTGTATCAAAATAAACACCTCTTTTTTGGCTTATTACACTGTATATTTCTAGTGCGGTTCCAGTACTTATAGTTACATTATAGACATAACTCAAGCGTAATGTCAATTTATTCTTATATATTCCAATAATAAGCGAAAACGGGCCTCAATTGGGAAACATTAACGATAATATCATGCTCAAAACGATTTTTATTGACTTTTTAACTGGAAAGTAATATACTACAAATAACGATAATGTAAAACGCTTACAAATCGAAAGGGGATGATCAAGTTGTCAGGTAAACGCGTACTGCTTAAAGATATTGCTGAAAAAGCGGGTCTAACCATTAATACTGTATCAAGGGCATTGAAAGATAAAGATGATATTTCAGTACATACACGCCAGCATGTTCAATCTCTTGCTTTAGAAATGGGGTACATCAAAGATTTCGTTGCCTCAAGTCTAAGAAGTGGAAAAACAAGTACGATTGGCGTCATGTTTGATAACATTGCGAACCCCTATTACATGATTATGACAGATTTGATTCATCAAAAACTGCAAGTATTAGGGTATGATATGATGATATTCACAAGTAGTGGTGATAAGGCGCAGTTCGATGTTGAAAGCTTAAATAAAATGATTGCTAGGCGCATCGATGGCATTATCACATTCTTAAAGCCTACGCCAGACGTAGCAAAACTCATTAAAATTAATCGGCTTCCCCTCGTTATACTTGGACGAGAAGGCGATGATATCGGCATAGACTCAGTTTATACGAATGATTTACTAGGCGGGTACAAAGTAGGCAAGTATTTAACTGAAAAGGGTCACACTAAAATTGGATACATCGGCGCACCAAGGGACATCATTTGTTCAAGGAAACGCGCAGAAGGATTAAATAAGTATCTAAAAGAAACCAATCGTGAACTAAATGATAACAACATTGTATTTCTAGATCATGGTGATATGAATTTGACTAAACCGTTAGGTAAATTAGTGAACCAAGGTGTGACAGCTATATTTTGTTTTAATGACACTATGGCCTATGAGATATTGAGTATATTAAAACGAAAAGTCATAAATTCAAATACCAGAATAGCAATTGTTGGTTACGATAACACGGAAGACTTCTTAAGGGTACCAGTAGGACTTACCAGCGTCGACTGCAGTAAAGATGAGTTGGCAGAAAAAGCGATTAAGAGCTTATTCAGCCGTATCGAAAACCCAGACTTACCGCTCATCGTGGTTGTTGAAGAAACCAACATAATTGAAAGAACAACAGCATAAAAATGAAAAGTATTGGGTCTAAACCAATACTTTCAGAATAATAACATTAACGTTAAAGTAAGGGGAAAAAAGAATGAAGAAATTAATGCTAGTAGTGATGCTAATAATGAGTTTAACTTTGGTAGCTTGTCAAAGTGATGGTGGTGAAGCGACGCCACAATTTGTGTGGAGTGGATTAGAAGAACAAATCGTCACAAGAGGTGATGCGGTTGACTTATTAAAAGACATAGAAGTCATGGATAAAGAAGAAGGTTCACTAACCAGTTCTATTGAAGTGCTAGATGATGACGGTTTCTCAACCCATTTAGCAGGCGGTTATAATGTCAAATACAAAATAGTAAACTCTAAAAATAAAGAAGATATTCAATCTAAGCAATTTATCGTTCGCGTTGGCCATAATGTGGCAAACGGGAATTTTGAGCTAAATAAGTTTGGTTGGACCCTAGATCATCCAGGTGGGAATGCTGAAATGAATGTTGCAAACCAAGATTTAGTTGTCGATATCGCATCATCAGGCACAGCCTGGTGGGCAATCCAAATCAAACAAGAAGGTGTTGTTTTTTCTAGTGGTAAAGTCTATAAGATGAGCATTGTTGCCTCCTCTGCACAAGGACATAGTATTGCAGGGGGGTATGAAGACCCTAATAATGGATTTAGAATGTTAAACCCGGGCTTTCAAGCCATGGCATTAACTGCGACACCACAAACCTATGAAATGTACTACCGTGCTGCAGAAAGTTTTTCTAATGTAAAAGTCGTAATTTATCTCGGTCACATGCTAAGAAATGATCTAGTCCAAGGCGATGAACATCAAGTTGTGATAGATTCTATTAAGATTGAAGAAGTAAAGGTCAATAACACAGTATCTTTTGAAGGATATGAACCAAGAGTATCAGCCCAAAGCGGCGCACTAGCAGATATAAGCCCAAGAGATGGTTTAGTTGTAAAGCATGATGGCTCAGTTGTCACTGAATCAGTTGAGATTTTTGGTAATGTGCCAGATGAAATATTAGCTGATGGCAGCTATTACATAACTTACGTCTATAAACATGCAGATGAATCAATCAGTTATGCAATAAGAAGATTCGATATGAAATTATCAAAAGATAACCCATATCAAGTTGTTAATGGTGACTTCTCTAAAGGATTCACAGGATGGATTCAAGATGTTAACCAAACTAATGGTACTGGGGCAGCGGTATTTACTGATAATGGTGACGGGACAGTATCGATCACAGTTGAGAATGTATCAAATGCAGGCTGGCATATTCAGTTACAACAAGCTGGTGCTACTTTAACAGAGGGCAATATATATACCGTAAAACTAGTTATCAAATCTAGCGAAACTAGAAACATTGATATCGAAGTTGTTGATCCAAGTAATGGATTTGCTCAAATCACACCAACATTACAAGCAGCTTCAGTTGGAACCGAATGGACAACCTTCGAATTAGAATTTACAGCATTAGCCAATTTCTCAAATGCCAAGATTGCAGTATTACTCGGTAACGTAGATGGATTACAAGTAAATAATGTAACCGTCACAGTGGATGAGTTCCAAATATACGAAGCGAATCAAGACTAATGATGAAAACAACAAAGAAAACTGTAATGATGATCGTTATTATCGCAATTATGGCGATAATAACGGGATGTAATAATAATCAAGTACCAAAGGAACCACTGGTCTATACTAACCCAGTGTTTTCCCCTGTATTAGCAGACCCAGGCATCATCGAACATGAGGGTGTATTCTATGTATATGGCACACAAGATTACGGTGAATGGGGAGATGATTTTGGCACTAAATATGGGCCAATATTATCATCACCAGACTTGGTAAACTGGACTTATGAAGGTAGTGTATTTGAAATGGATACTAGGCCAACATGGGGAACGGCAAATGCGGGAATTTGGGCACCTGATGTTGTAAAAATCAACGATCAGTTTGTGATGTATTACTCACTCTCAAAATGGGGTGACCCTAATCCTGGTATTGGCGTAGCCACTGCCGAACACCCACTTGGACCATGGGTAGACCACGGCATGTTGATTCGTTCAGATATGATTGGCGTCAATAATTCTATCGACGCAACCGTATTTTTGGATGGCGACCGTGTCTACATGATTTGGGGCAGTTTTAGAGGCCTTTATGGTCTTGAATTAACCGCAGACGGTCTGGCATTAAAAGATGGATCAAATGCGGTTAATACTAAAACACACATTGCTGGACTAGATACATCCACCAGTTGGAATGGTGCAACTTATGAAGGTGCTTACGTTATAAAGAAAGATGACTACTTTTATATGTTTGTTTCTTCTGGCACATGCTGTAACGGATTTAACTCGACTTATAATGTCCGTGTATCTAGGTCATTAAGCCCTTTAGGGCCTTACACAGACCATAATGGACAAAGTATGTTAGGGACATACAGAGGTTATCCGGTTGTATCTGGGTCGACATTTTTTGCCGGTCCTGGTCATAATTCGATTGCACAAGATGATAAAGGTGATTACTATATTGTTTATCATGCATTTGATAAAAGCGAGTCAGAAAAATATGGCAACTCACCAAGAAGAAGTATGATGATTGATAAATTAGTATGGGACGATCAAGGATGGCCATCCGTGAATGGCGGTATACCATCAAATGGTGAAACCGATGGCCCATTCTTTAAATAGGAGGAAGTTATGAGAAAGAAATTATTATCATTATTAATATTAACCGTTATGATTACCTTATTATCTGCATGTCGTGGTGGCGGATCTACCACAGAAGACCCTGTAGAAGGAGAAAAGATTGTATTAAAGTACTGGAATTCCTTAACTGGTGCGGATGGTGATGTCATGCGTCAATTGGTCAAACAGTTTAACGATGCACACAAAAATGAAATCGAAGTCGTTGAAACATTTGTCAACGAAGTCGATTATTATACCAATTTAAATCTACTAGTACCGATGCGAAAAGGACCAGATGTCGCCATCATGCACTCATACCTGGTTCAAAGCTATGCAGATGAAGGGCTATTAAGACCTATCGAACCTATGTTAGAATCATCTGAAATTGAAATTAAAGCTGAAGATTACATCACAGATATTTTCAATTCGCTTTATTTTGAAGATGAATTATACGCTATTCCACTCGATGTTCACACAGTAGGTATTTATTACAATAAAACCCTACTCGAAAAATACGATTTAGAGGTACCAACGAATCGCGAAGAATTATTAGCAGCCGCGAATACAGTTCAAGCTGGAGAAGAAGATGTTTGGGGATTACCTATCTCAACCGTATGGCCATCAGAATGGATTTTTACAACTAGCTTGTACCAAAATGGTGGGTTAGAAATTAACTCAGAGCTAAATCCAGCTTACAATTCACCAGAAGGCAAAGCCGCATTAGAGGCTGTAGCAGATCTCATTCACGTTGAAAAAGTGTCACCAGTTAACTTATCTGTTGACCAAGATTTATTTATGTTCCAATCAGGTAAAGCGTTATTCCACATTCAAGGTTCATGGATGTTAAGAAGTATCATTGAATCTAAAATCGAGTTTGGGGTCATACCACTTTCAAACATGTTTGGCACAAATACGGATACTAAAAATCAAATATCCGCTAGGTCTCATACATTTGTGGTACCAAATGATTCAACCGACATGCATGAATTAAAAGAAGCAGCTGTGATGACTTTCATCAAATACATGACTGAAAATGCATATGTTTGGGCACAAGCAGGACAAATCCCTGCATCAAATGTTGCAAGAGCAACTGCTGAATACCAAGCATTACCATATCTCAATGGATTTGGTGCAATCGAAAACTTCCGAGTTGCTGCACAATCACCATATTTTCATGAAGCATATTCACCAATTTACTCACGCGTAACTCAGGCTTTAGCAAACTCAAATTACAACGCTCAAACGCTGTTAACAGCTGCTGAAAATGAGGCATTACAATTATTAGCAGAAGCTAGACAATAGAAAGGATTTACTGACTATGAATGCAGACTTAGTGAAAAAGAAAAAGAGAATTAGAAACATTAAGGAAAATTTAAGTGCATATAGTTTTCTTTTTCCTTATCTGTTGATATTCACGGTCTTCTTTATATTTCCATTTATCTATGGATTAATCATCAGCTTCTTTGATTGGAACTTCTTTTTCCCTGAAAGAACTGAGTTTGTCGGTTTCGAAAACTACTTCAAAATACTATTTAACTCAGACAGTATCTACTACACATATTTCTGGAATGGGTTAAAGAATACCGTGATTTTCGTGGTTATGTCAGTGCCGTTACTAGTCGGGATTCCATTAGTGCTGTCACTGTTTATCGACCAACAACCTTATGGGTATAAATTCTTTAGAACGATATTGTTCATGCCAACCGTATTGTCTATATCATCCGTGATATTGATATGGAAATGGCAATTCTATAATAATGGTGGTTTCATCAATGCCCTTCTGGTGAAAATGGGATTTGAAGAAATTCCATTCCTACTTCAACAACCATGGGCATGGCTATCGATTATCGTGGTCACCATTTGGTGGACGATGGGACCGAACATGGTTATATTTGGTGCAGGTTTGAAAAATATTGATAAAACACTGTATGAGGCAGCTCGGATTGATGGTGCAGGGGAACTACACATATTTACTAAAATAACAATTCCATTACTTGCCCCTCAAATGTTGATCGTTATGATTACTACTGTGCTCGCATCATTTAGCGTTTATGGACAACCAGACTTATTAACCAACGGTGGACCAAATCAATCTACATCCGTTTTAATGATGTATATTAGACCGATGGCTTATGGCACTAATGCCAATCCGGGTGTCGCAACTTCAATGGCAGTTATGCTTGGTCTACTCATGATTACTGTTTCGATTGTTCAATCTAAAATCATCAATAGGAGGGACAAGGCATGAAAAAACAAAAATCGACTAGACTACAAAAAATTAGTTTTGTTGTATTATTGACTGCATCGGTAATATGGCTAGTCCCGATTGTGTGGGGCATTTCAACTTCTTTTAAACCGGCAACAGAAATCTCCTTATTTCCAACACGTTTAATCCCAGATAGACCAACAATTGAACATTACGTCAACTTGTTCAATCGTAGTGATACACCGGTATTAAGATGGATGTTGAATAGTTTCATCATTGCATCTTTACACACCATATTTTATCTATTTGTCGCTAGTTTTGCAGCCTATGCATTTGGCGTACTCCGATTTAAGGGCAGAGATAGAATATTTTGGTTGTTACTAGGTACGGCCATGATTCCAACAGTTATCAATTTAGTGCCACTCATCACCATGATGATTGACTTAAATTGGTTTGGTAGTTGGATTGCCTTAATTGTACCCGGGTTAGGTGGCGTATTTGGTATGTTTTTATTAAGGCAGTTTTTCTTAGGCATACCAATCGAATTAATTGAAAGTGCCAAAGTGGATGGATTAAGTAATGTGGGCATATTTTTCAAAATTGTTGTACCACTATCTAAATCCGCATTTTTAGTCACTGCCCTATTTTCTTTTATGGGAAATTGGAATGACTACCTATGGCCACAAATCATGTTCTCGGGTGCAGATGTCAACACATGGACATTACCAGTTGGATTGTCCAAGATTGCCGGCACATATAACTACGACTACGGCCTAACTATGGCCGCGGCAATAACTGCAATTGTACCTGTTGTCATCGTTTATGCATTCATGCAAGATCACATCATTGAAGGTGTTGCAAGAACAGGTATTAAATAAGGTGAAATTATGAAACATACATTAAGCTATATTAAGAATCACCCACGTCCAACCTTAACAAGACCATCATTTAAACACCTTAACGGTGAATGGCAATTCTTTTTCGATTATGAAAATGTGGGGATTGAACGAAAATATCATCAAGGTTTTGAAACTTCTCTAACAATCAATGTGCCATTTGCTTATCAATCAAAGGCATCTGGTATTTACTTAAAAGACCGATGTGATACTGTTTGGTATCAAAGAAATTTCAAGCGTCATGAAGCGGTTAGAACACTCCTTCATTTCGAAGGGTCAGATGATCATACAATGGTTTGGTTGAATGGTCATTTTGTAGGTGAAAATCTAGGTGGATACCACCGATTCACATTTGACATCACACCTTATCTACAAGAAGATAATTTAATTGTCGTACGCGCTCATGACGATTACGATACACAGAAACCACGTGGTAAGCAAAAATGGCAAACAGATAATTTTGGATGCTGGTATACAGAAACCACAGGTATCTGGAAACCAGTTTGGTTAGAATATCTTAACCATACCTATCTAGACTCATTATTGATCAAACCGAGTTTAGATGATATGACAGTTACATTCGATTATGTTATAAATGGTTTTCAACCAGGTGTAACACTTGAACTGGATATTTTATTTGATGGCATCAGCATCCAAAAGAGCACACAGCTGTTGAGTACTGCCAAAAGCTTTATTACGTTACCTATTAAAACCGATAGTGCACAATTTAAAGTCCATACTTGGCGACTTGGAGAACCAAATCTCTATGATGTGGTCATCCGATTATCTAAAAACAAACAAATATTGGATGAAGCTAAAAGTTACTTTGGGTTCACCAAATGGCAAACAATCAATAGAGGTATCTATTTAAATGATGAACCTATTTATTTGAAGATGTTGTTAGACCAAGGCTACTACGAATCAGATTTAACACCAAAAGATGAAGCTGAAATTATGCATGATATCCAATTAACCATAGACACGGGATTCAATGGTATTAGAAAACATCAAAAAATAGAAGATGATCGCTTTTATTATTATTGCGATATCCTAGGAATGGTTTCATGGTTGGAAATGCCATCCTCTTATGAGTTTGGTCGTACTGCACAAGACCGATTCATCAATGAATGGACTAAAATCGTTAGACAACATCAACATCATCCATCGATCATGAGTTATGTAATATTCAATGAATCCTGGGGGTTACACCATATTAAGAGTAACAAAGCAGAACAACAATTCTCACTAGCGATGTATCACTTGACCAAAACGTTAGACCCAACAAGGTTCGCGATATCAAACGATGGATGGGAACATACTAAATCTGATTTAATTACCATTCACCACTATGCTCAAACTGGTGAACAACTATCGCACATATATAAAGATATGGCATTAATGCTCAATAATGGATTCGTCAAAGATAGTTCAGTAAGGCAAGTGTTTGCTGAAGGCTTCTATTATAATAATGAACCAGTATTAATTAGTGAATATGGCGGTATTGCTTTCTCATCAGATACAGGTTGGGGTTATGGGGAAAAAGTGGCGACAAAAGAGGCATTTATAGAACGCCTTGATGGTTTAACCAAAGCCATCAAGAATATGCCATCCGTTAGTGGTTATTGTTTAACTCAAACCACAGATGTCGAACAAGAAGTAAATGGTATATTCACAAGAGACCGAAAACCAAAGGTAGATATGAGCATTATTAAAAAGATTAATATAGAATAGGAAGATTATTATGCAAATGAAAAATCCAGTAGGGATAACAAATATTGGTGACCCATTCGTTTTAAAACACGAAGGAAAATACTACATGTATGCAACCTCCTTTATTGAAGGATTTTATTGTTGGACATCTGAAGATTTAATTAACTGGTCTTCGCCAGTTCTAGCATATAAAGTTAGTAATAGGAGCTTTGGATACTGTGATTTTTGGGCACCAGAAGTGGTTTACCATAATCATCAATTTGTCATGCATTATTCTGCAAGACAAAAGGAAACGAATTCACTAAAAATAGGTGTTGCAGTATCAGATTCACCCTTGGGGCCATTCGTTGATGTTTATGATAATAAACCGATGTTTGATTTTGGCTATGCAGCTATCGATGGACATGTATTTATAGATGAAGATAACACAGCATATTTTTATTTTGACAAAGATTGTAGTGAACATGTATTTGAAGGTCGAAATGAATCTCACATATACGTCGCTAAGTTAGATTCAACGTTGACCAAATTAATAACAGAACCAACGTTTATCATGAAACCTGAACAAGATTGGGAAACCGTCACAGGCGATTGGCGATGGAATGAAGGTGCCTTTGTTCTAAAACGAAACCATCGATACTATCTGATGTTTTCAGCCGGATTTTATGCTGCATCTTCTTACTCAATTGGGTATGCAGTGAGTGATTCGCCAACAGGCCCATTTAAAAAAGCAGTAGAAAATCCAATATTAAAATCCACAAACTTTGTCTCAGGTCCAGGACACAATTCAGTTACTGTTGGGAATGACGGTAAAATGTATTGCGTGTATCATGCACATACCCATTACTATAAACCAAGTGCAAACAGACAAGTTTATATTGATGAGCTTAGATTTGATGGAGACAGACTGGTTGTTAACGGTCCTACCCACCATGAATAATCAGAATGTGAGGGATTTGATATGTTTAATGGTATAAAAAAAATCACACTGCTTAGTTTAGCGTTGTTTATGTCTTTCGCTATAAATGGGGTAGCAGCTAAAGAAGTGATAGATCATCGTTTTTTTGGTTTAAACAATGAGATACAAACACCACAACATACCACACCATATTTACTTAAAAATGACGATAATCAGACTTTAGCGAGCATCTACGTCACATTAGATGAGATGGCAATCAACGTTGTTGCTGATTGGCAAATGGATGCGGTGACAAATCAATTGACCTTCTATATTAGTCCATCGGACCCGCTTAATGAAAAGAGTCTTAAGTTGGTTTTAGATGGTGAAGGTAATACGCAACTACATAAAACGATACGGTCAGGTAATCAATACGTGTATAAGCCGACAAACGAATCGAAAGAAGTTGAATTTGTAAAACAAGCAGAAAACGTGAAACTATCGATGACATTTTCAATTCAAGATTTCGGTCTAAGTACACCTTTAAACCATGTATTCTTATTACCGGTTATTTCAGATAAAATCGATATATCACATAACATTAGTATTCCATTTGCAGACCCGTTTAATGCATCTTCTTATTTGAAGTTCACAACAACCGGGTATAGCAAATCTTCGGTATCTCTAGGTGTTTCAAAAAATATTGATGCTGATTTGGCAGACTGGGCAGACGTAAGAAACCTCACTATAGAGGATCAACAGGACCAAGGCAAACAAATCAAACTATCTGCATTTAAAGACAGCCATGGTATTTACGTTGCTGCAGAAATACATCATAATCAGAAATCTATTCACGCAACTAATCTAAATAGAAACATGTATGTTGAGATAAAGTTTAACCAACGTACGTATCGACTTTCTTCTATAATGACACATAGGGATGTGTCTCATAAGATGATTACACTACCAGAGGGCAGTGGTTTTATCACTTGGTTTGAAGCGTTTATACCATACGAAAGCGAAAAACAATTCGAAAGATTGGGATTTATGTTTTATAGTCCGAAAGATGATTTTGTCCCAAAAGGACTACAACATGAAGTGCCATCAGATAAGTGGTACCATAAGAACCACCGTCCTGGATATCGCAATGAAGATTATTTCATCTATGCAGATGGCCTCTATGAAACTGCGAAAAATAATGGCATACCAACTGGCGAGACACTCGGTGCATCGCAACTTGGATATTTAACCACCACAGGGTTTAATGTCAGTGGTGATAAAGGTATCAACACTACGGTTTCACAGCGTCTAATGGGTGAACAAAAAATTTATTTCAATCAACTATTAAGTTCTAATTATATGATTCACACAGGCTTTAATGCCATTAAATCTTATGGTGAAGATAAAAGTCGAATTGGCATCATTGCAGCTGAAACTGACACCAAATTAATTGCCTGGATGCTTGACTATAAGACACAAATCCACGGTAGAGTCATGGTCAAAGATAAAATCACTCAGATCTGGACCGATGAATTAATTAACGTTCAATTAGATCTTAAACAAGCTAATATGACCATTTCTGCCGTTCGTAATGGTAATCGAATCACATTCTATGCCAATGGAAAACAAACATTCTCAAAAGTCTATGATGATTTAAATGGCCTATCTGTGGGTGGTTTAATGACCATGGGATACGATGTTGATTTCCATGGTTATTATCAATCAACCGATCAAAATGTAATATCAAATTTTGAACAATATACGAGTCAAATACGCGGAAAAATCATGATGACAATCGCTGATTCTATATTTGATTTTACAGATAATAAAATTGCTGATATGGTACAAAATATTGCATACGGTACTGGTTACAACCAACTATTCATTGATAACATTGGTGGGACAACCATTGCCCCACTGAATGGTAGAAGCATTGTTGAACACATTGACCAAGGCTTATATGAAAGTTATCCCGTACCAGATATCTTAATTATTGAAAGAGGTACGAATGATGCTGCCTTTGTCTACAACGGTAAAATCACGCTCGGTACAGTTGGTAATGGCGATAAGAACACAACATTTGGCGCGATTGATTATGTCATGAATTACTTTAGACAGCTATATCCGGATACGAGAATTATTTGGACCAATGCAATTTACAGAAACGGCTTACCAGCAGAAACACATCAATCATTGCATGATGCACTATTAGCGATTGCACCAACCTATGATGTTGAAGTATTTGACGTGAGAAGCGCAGTTGGCATTAATCAATCAAACTACTTATCTTATCTGTATGATGGGGTTCATTTGAATGATGCAGGTAAAGTATTGATGCAAAATGCATTCATTGAATATATTAATCAAGATAACTGAGGTAGAAAAAAATGAAAAAATTGACAATAACATTATTTATATTGTTCTCACTCGTCCTATATGGATGTGAACAAAAGCCTAAAGATTATACATTTGAATTAAATCAAGACGAGGTTACATTAACCATCAATGAAACACATAACATCGTCGTTGAAACCAATCGTGTGGGGGACTTAGTCTTTGAGAGTGATGAACCAGAAATCGCACAAGTGGATTCAAATGGCATCGTGACAGCTTTGAAAGTTGGTTCAACCAATATTGCTGTCATGATTGAAGGTATCGAATACGGTAACCTATTGGTTACGATATCTGATTTATTCACGACGTTCACTGAATTTGATGATAAACCTTCTAATCTTGTATTTAGCAATGAGAATTCGATCAAGATTGAAGAAGGCTATTTAAAGTTGTTCAGTAGTGAAACGTCAAACAACGTAAAACTAACATTAAACGACATTATCTCTACGACTACGATGATTGAAACCAGATTTAAAGTATCTGAACGAGGCACGTTTAATGTATTGAGTATAACCAACACTGCTAATCAAATCATATACTCATTGATGATAAAAGATGCAGTAATGTTTTCAAACGATGTTGAATCAACGCCACTATCAAATGTGGTGACTGATTCCTTTATGACGGTAAAGATGGTTTTAAACATCATCGATGCCTCATCTGATGCTGCTCAAGGCAGTGCATCTATATACATTAACGATCAATTCATTGCTCAAGCGTCATTTTTAAATGGCGGGATTGGCGTTGAAGATCAGATTAACTATATTGAAATGGGTACATTATCTGATCAAGGTGAAATTCAATATGATCATTTAAGCATATTGACAGGACAAAAGCCCGAAATTGTATTAGAAAGCGTGAGCGATACCGTTACACTTGGTGAAAACCCAACCTATACCTTTGATTATTTAGTATCTGCTACACCAGCTGCGACTATCGAAATCGTTGAACTATCAGAACAGCAAGGATTCTATTTAGAAGGCGCACAAGTGACATTCTATGAATCTGGTGTTTATACATTTAAATTATATGCTTACAATGATTTGGGTGAGGATGATGTTTTAGTGACATTAACGGTCGTTGACACACGCACACCAGGTGTCTTAACTATCCTTGATGATAACGACACAGTGATTTTATCTCAAGACCCAACCTATACACTTAAATACAGTGCTGTAGGTGGTTATCCAACACCTGAAATCAGCATTACTGCATCACCGAATACGGGGTTTACTCGAGACGGGGATAACATCACATTTACAAATGCAGGCGTTTATGAATTCGTCATATCAAGTGCAAATCCTGTAGGTGGTATGAGTGGAACAATCACAGTCAATGTGATGGAAACACCATCCATCTTAGCTCATGACTTTAATCAATCAGAGAATCCAGATGGCATTAGCCCACTATTAAAGGGCAATGCAGCCGTAAATTTCGATGGCGAAGCAATGTCTATTATTGTTCCAACTAGTACCGACTCTGCATTTGTGGATATGCCATTTGGCCATACATTAACAGGAATAGTGGCATTTGAAACACGATTCAAAGTAACATCGACAGCGTTCTCTAATGCATTTTTCTTCTATAATAATGATGCCTCGGATGATATCGTTGTCAGTGTTGCATACCAAAACAATACCATATATTATCATGATGGTTCAGCTTGGAAAGCTATCATGCCTTACACAGTTAACCAGTGGTATGACATTGTAATGGTTTTAGATATAGATAAAGCAACATTTGATTTTTATGTAGATGGGACTAAAATTGGCACATATGGCTTTAGAGTACCATCAAAACGAGACACCATCACTAGATTATTTGTTGGCTCAAACAAAGAAGCAACCGGCATGTATTATGACTATATTCGAATGGGATTTGCCTATGAACCTGAACTAGTCGCGAGTGTTTCTAAGTCACAAATTGATTTAGAAACTGAACAAACCGTGACACTTGATTATATGCTTAATAAGGGATTCCCAGAAGCGACATTTAGTATCACCTCAAACTTGCCATCCGGGTATAGCATAGATGGGGATCTCATTACGTTTACAGGCGCTGGCAATTATATTTTCACATTAACTGCTGAAAACATGTTTGGCACTAAATCCATCGAACTAAATGTTGAAGTCATTGGCGATACTGTGGCACCATTTATCACGTTAACAGAGAACGAAATCACTTTAGATGTAGATGATTTCTATGAAATATCTTATGTTGTAATCGGTAATCCAACACCAAATGTTAGATACGAAGTGTCACCAAATGCTGATTATACAGTGTCAGGAGACACAATTCAATTTAGCAAGGCTGGGCAATATATATTATCGATTATTGCCGAAAGTAGTGCAGGGGTTTATACTGAAACCATCACATTTGATGTATTACAACCCGATTTACCAGTTATTAATGCAATAACTGAACAAACTGTTCCATACTATGGACCGTTAGACTATGTACTCGAGTATGAAGTATCGGGCTATCCAATGCCATCATATACAGTCACTAGCAATAGTTTAAATGCTGCTGTAGAACCAGATATGAAGACAGTTGCCATTTCAGCGATTGGGTCATACTTAATCACAATTGAAGCAACAAATGAGATTGGTACCGTTACAAAAGTTATTACGTTAAATGTCATAGAGGGTCAATTAAACTATCTATATGATGAAGCGTTCTCAATTTTACCAACATCTGGTATTACATTAACTAATGGCGCAACATCAACCATCGAAGCAGAAGCACTTAAACTGCAAACTACAACAACTGGTAAAGCCTTATTGCGTTATGATTTTGCATCTGCATTACAAGGTACAGTTGTATTTGAAACAAGAATCAAAGTATCCAACACAACCACATTTTTCAATGCTCAATTCTTATATGCGGGGACTTCAAATGTCTTAGGCGTTGCACTAGAGGGTGGTAAAGTAAAATACCACAACGGATCAACATGGATATCTTCACCAGCATCTTATCAAGCAGATACCTGGATAACAATCAAAACAGTAACCGTATTAGGTAGTGGTTTGTTTGATCTTTATGTGGATGACGTCTTGTATGAAGGTTTATCTTTAAGAACAAAAGGCGCTGCTGAACAATCTATCACATACTTCAATAATATGGGCATTGACAACAGAGTAAATGCAACCATGTATTTCGATTACATTTCAGTTTCTCAAATGTAAGTTGGCTTCGGCCTAATAAAAAAATATTAGGCCTTCCCTTTAGGGGAAAGTATAATGAAAACGCTTGACATTATCGATAACGTTGTATAAAATATCCATGTAAGCGCACACATTAATGCATTGTAGTACATCATAATTCGTGTTGCTTCATAATTTTATTTTAAAAACATTAACGATAATGTATAAAATTTATTATCAAAAAAAAGTAGGAAGAGGGAGAAGAAATGAAAAAATTAGGATTACTGATTGTCATCGTTTTTTTCGGGTTCTTATTAGCGAGTTGTAAAGATACAACCCCGCCAATCGTAGAAGAACCGGTTGAAATCGCTGTAACAGATGTGTCACTAGATCAAGCATCTGTGACGATTTACAAAGACACATCCATCACTGTGGTTGCAACTGTTTTACCAGAAAACGCAACTAAGAAAACATTAACTTGGTCATCATCTGATGAAACTGTCGCAACAGTAAATCAAAGCGGTGTAATTACAGGTATAAAAGCAGGAACTGCATCGATTACAGTGAAGTCTGTTAATCTAAAAGAAGCAACCATTCAAGTGACCGTCATGGAAGAAACACTTGAAGCGGGATACTTCTTAGATGTCGATTTTAATGATAACTTAATGCCACCTAGCGTAAAAGTATCAAGTTCAGGTGGTGGTTCTGCAGAAATTACAGATGGTATTTTAACCATGGGCACACTGGGTACAGGTGCTTCTAACGCTTCTGTAACATTTTCAGAAGCCTTATCAGGTACTGTCGTTGCAGAAACAAGAGTTAAAGTAGACTCAACTGCATTTACCAATGTACTATTTTTCTATACGTCAGGCATTAATACAACAGATATTGTAGCCAGCCTTGCATTTGAAAATAACGCCATTAAATATCATAGTGGTGTAGGTTGGACCAATGTTACAAGCTATGAAACAGGCCGTTGGTATGACGTAAAAATGGTCTTAAATATAGGTGATCGTGAATTGAATCCTAACAAAGGTAATTTCGATTTATTCATCGATGGCGTTTTAATTGGAAAATATTCATTTAGAAATGGTGGCGATGGTTATGAAGATAACATTTACCGCCTTGAATTCGGTACATCTAAAGCGAATTCTTCTTTTAGTTTCGATTATATAAGAGTATATAATTCTGAAAAACCAGTATTAACACTTGGCGAATCTGTGGCAAGTGTTGATTTAGATTTAGATCCAACTTATGAAGTAACCTATTCAGTTACTGGGCAACCAACGCCAACTGTAAGTATCACTTCTGATACGCCAACAGGTTATAGTGTGTCTGACGATGTCATCACATTTACTGCAGCAGGTACGTATGTTTTTGATGTAACTGCATCCAATGGGGGTGGAATTGATACAGAACAATTAACCATTACCGTTAGTGGTGATGCAATTGCCCCAAATATTGATTTAGTTGAATCTACTGCGTTAGTTCAACTCAACATCAATCCAACTTATACTTTATTGTACGAGGTAACAGCTGGTAATCCAGAACCAACAGTCACAATCGAAGGCACACCTGCAACAGGCTTTACACGTGAGGGAGACTTAATCACATTCACAACTGCGGGGACATATATGTTCGATGTTACTGCAACCAATTCAGCAGGTAGTTTAACAAAACAAGTGACCGTTACTGTTATGAGTTCAAGTGAAATACTAACAGAAGATTTTAGCGCACCACTCAGTTATGCTGTGACTAAAACGGGTACTGGTGATGTTACCGTAGCGGATGGCATCCTGAATATTCAGTCTCAAGGTGATGCAAATGTTGCATTTGTTAATATACCATTTGGACATGTGATATCACGTTCGTTTATGGTAACAACAAAAGTTAAAGTAGATAATCCTGCATTTTCAAATGCACTATTCTTCTATTCAAATAATCAAAATGGCACAACAGATATCGCTATCAGCGTCGCATTTGAAGCTGGTAATATTAGATATCACAATGGTACTACTTGGGTCACAATCACACCTTATGTAGAAGGTCAATGGTATGTCATTTCTATGGTGATTGACCTAGAAGAAGCAAAATTTGAATTAATCATTGATGGTCAGTCTATGGGGTCATTTGGATTCCGCAAACCATCACTATCCAACCAAATCACCCACTTATATTTAGGATCAACCAAAACTGGCACAAATATGAGTTATGATTATATTTATGCAAATTACTTAACAGCACCGTCCTTAACAATAAACGAAGCTGAAGCAATGGTTAATATGGATACTGATCCAGTATATGAATTCGATTATACGATTGCAAATAGTGTGCCAGAAGCACGTGTTACCATCACTGGTAACCCAAGCGTAGGCTACACTTTAAATGGCAATCAAGTCACATTTATTGCAACCGGTGAATACGTCTTTACAGTATCAGCAACCAATGGTGTTGACATAGTCAGTAAAGATGTTACCGTTACAGTTACTGGAAATAGTTCAGCAGCTCTAGTAAATATAAACGAAGACAAAGGCTTTGTAATCATCGATCAAGATGCAACTTATGAACTACTCTATACCATCACACAAGGTGATCCAGAAGCAGTAGTTGCTATCGAAGCTAACCACACCACAGGATTTAGTTTAGTGGGCAATCAAGTCACATTTACAGAAGCTGGGTTGTATGAGTTTACGGTAAGTGCGACCAATTCAGTTGGCACATCCTCTGGTGTAATCACGGTTGAAGTACTAGATAGCATTCATTTCGTTGAAAATGATTTTACTGAATCACTACCTGAATCTTATCAAGTATCCACAACGGGTACAGGTTCTATCGTTGCCTCAGAAGGTAATTTACGCATTCAATCTAATGGTGTATCTAACGCGGCACAATTGAAGATTCCATTTGGACATACAGTCAAAGATGATATCATCATTGAAACTCGTTATATGTCAAACTCAAATGCGTTCTCAAACGTTTTATTCGTTTATGGCAACGACTCTAATTCAATCGCAGACATCGTCCTAGCATTTGCATTTGAAAACGGAAATATCAAGTATCACAGTGGTGCGGGTTGGACCAATATTACACCATTTACAGTGGGGACATATTATGACATTAAACTCGTACTAAATATTGAAACAGCTAAGTTTGTCGCATATATTAATGACGTCAGATTTGGTGAATTCTCATTTAGAGTTGCAGCCAACAAAGATGCGATGACACACTTATATATTGGTTCAGACAAAACTGGATCAGACATGAATTATGAATTCATTAAGGTAAGTTATACTGAAGCAACTCAATTCACACTAAGTGAAACAGAAGCAACCATCGACATGAATGTAACCAGCACTTATACATTGCCATTGTCAACGCAAGTGGTTTATCCTGAAGCAGTGCTCACTGTGACATCAGAACAAACAGTTGGTTGGAGCTATCAAGCAGGCATTATCACATTTACAAGTGCCGGTGTTTACACGTTTGTCATCCAATCATTTAACTACACAGGTATAGTTGAAGAAACGATTACCATTACTGTTTTAGGGTCGGTCGTTGCACCAACCTTAACAGAAGTTGAAATGACTGGATTCGTCGATTTTAATCAAACACAAAGTTACACATTCGTCTATACTGTAGCAGGTAATCCTGCGCCAGTAGTCACCATTACATCTGATGCTACAACTGGCTATACCATTGCTGGCGATGTGGTCACATTTACAGAAGTAGGTAGTTACACATTCACCATCACAGCAACCAATGAAGCAGGTTCAGTCGTTCAAGAAGTCGTCGTTGACGTCTTAATGGTTGAAGCTGTTGATATTACAGTACTAGAAACAGAAGCTTCGGTTAATATTACTGCAAATAATCAATATGTGCTTGATTACTTGGTTTCTGGTAATCCTGTACCTACAGTATCTGTTACTGTAGATCAAATCACTGGGTATACACTTGATGAAGATTTAAAATCTGTATACTTCTTCGAACCAGGTACTTATGTATTTACCATTACAGCAGAAAATGATTTAGATTTGGTTTCTAAAATCATCACAGTCACTGTCCTAGAAGAAATTGTGACAGACTATGTTTATCAAAATGAATTCACAGAATTACCTATCAATATTACATTAACCAACGACGCGATGGCCGTAATTGAAAACAGCACTCTAAAATTAACAACAGGCGTGAGTTCTAAAGCACTCGTGGGTATTGATTTTGAAGCAGCACTTTCCGGAATAGTGGCGTATGAAACACGTGTTAAGGTTTCAACAGCATCATTCCAAAACGTAGCATTGCTATACGCAGGCACAGCCAACGTCATTGGTATTGCCCTCGAAAATGGATTTGTCCGTTACCATAATGGTAGTTCATGGACATCTACAGGTCATGCTTACGATTATGATCAATGGATTGACATAAAATTTATAACAGAGATTGGTTCAGGTCTGTTTGATTTATATGTGGATGGTGTTTTATATGAGGATTTAACTGTTCGCACTTCAGGTGCTGCGGAGTCCAATATCACAGCCATTAAAAACATTGGTATCGACAATAGACTTGGCGCAACCATGTATTTTGATTATATTAACGTTTATAATCTAGACCCTCAAATTACATTGGCACAAACTGCTTATCAAGTGTCTATGAGTCAATCACCTTCACTTTCTATCGACTATACAACATACAGTGCAATTCCAGCAACATTTGAGTTAGTAGGCTTAGAAACAACTGGTTATTTAATTTCTAATAACACCATCACATTTGATGCTGTAGGTGACTACACATTCGAAATCATTGGACAAACTGCCTATATGTCAGTTGTCAAACAATTCACGGTTTCAGTCGTATCAGGTGATGTTGCACCAGAAATCACTTTAAATGAAACCGAAGCTACATTAGATTTATCCTATTTAGATCATACGTACACATTAGATTATGATTTAAACATAGCAATCCCTGAAGCAACATTGGATATCAGTGTCTTACCTAATACCAATGTTACCCTTTCAGGTGATACACTGACATTTACGGCAACAGGCACTTATACAGTTACACTAACTTATGCAAACAGTGCTGCGCAAGACATTAAAACTGTGACGATTTTAGTAAATGACTCCGGTTATATTGTGAACGAAGCATTCGATACATTGCCAAGTAATATGTCAACCATACTTGAAGGCACGAATACCATCACAGTTGAACAAAACGTATTAGATGCAACAGGTGGTGTACTTAAAGTGTCTACCGGCACTGTAACAGGTCAAAAAGCATTCTATAAATTGCCATTTGGTGGCACTTTATCAGGTAAAGTTGTGGTTGAATCACGAATTATGGTTGGATCAACTGCATTCTCAAATGCATTGTTCTTGTATGCTAATAATGAAAATACAACCATCGTCACTGCACTAGCATTTGATGGTGGGTACCTCCGTTATCACAACGGTTCTACATGGAAAGCTATTCAAGCTGTTTCATTAGACACTTGGTATGAAATAACAATGGTATTAGACACGGATGCAGCCACATTTAAATTATTTGTTAATGGCGTTCAATCCACACAACTATTTGACGGAACACCAATGACCGATTTTGTCTTTAGAACACCTTCAAGCAAATTAAATATTACCCATTTCTATAATGGATCTGATAAGATTAATGCTGCACTTTATTACGATTACTTACGTGTATATGAAGGTCAAATACCTACACTTACATTAACCGAATCAGCTGCAACTGTCGATATGAATACTGCATCAACTTATGACGTTTTATATACAACTTCAGGGACACCAGCACCAATATTATCGATTACAAGCGAACAAGCAGGATACTCAGTTAATGGCAACATCATTACATTTACCGGTGCTGGACAATATACATTTACTGTAACCGCATCTAATGCACTAGGTAGTGTATCAGAAGTATTAACCATCAACGTATTAGGTGCATCGGTTGCGCCAACATTAGAAATAACTGAAATGGCAGTAACATTGGATTTAACTGAAAGTAATACACACACCATTTTATATACAACTGATGGGACACCGGTACCAACGATTGATATTACGACACTTGCTACAACAGGGTTTATGTTAAATAATAACGTCGTTACATTTACTGAAACTGGCACATATGTATTTACTGTAACAGCAACTAATGAAGCTGGCAGTATCAGTAAAGATGTGACCATTACAGTTGTTGAGTTGGTTCCACCAACCATCACTGTTTTAGAATCAGTTGGCGAAGTGAACTTAACATTGGATAATCAGTATGCTCTTGATTACACCGTTGTTGGTCAAGAATTACCAACCATCACCGTATCTGTTGATCAAATCAGTGGTTTTGTAATTGCTGAGGATAATCAATCCGTTCAATTTACAGCAACTGGTATCTATGTCTTTACCATTCTAGCTGAAAATACAAAAGGGACAGATACAAAGACAATTACAGTGACAGTAACCGAAGAAACTGTAAGTAGCTATATTTACCAAAACGAGTTTGATTTATTACCAGATTCAGAAAAATTGACGCTTACAAATGATGGTGCCGCAGTCATCGAAGATGGCGCAATGAAACTATCTACAACATTAAGTTCGAAAGCGTTGTTTAAAGATACATTTACGAGTGCTTTACAAGGAACAGTCGTTTATGAAACTAGATTTAAAGTTTCATCTACCGTATTCCAAAACATTCAATTCTTATATAGTGGTGCGACTACAAACGTGTTAGGCATTGCCATTCAAGATAATTTGGTTAGATACAACGATGGTACAGGATGGAAAGTAACTGCTGCACCATACGTACTGAATGAATGGGTTACCGTTAAAACAGTAACCAGCCTAGGCACTGGTTTATTTCATCTATATGTTGATGGCATCTATTACGGTGAATTATCACTTAGAACAAAAGGTGCTGCAGAATTAACAGTTGATAATATGAACAATATTGGTATCGATAATCGCACAAATTCAACTATGCATATCGACTATATTCGTTTATACAACCTCAACCCATCCGTAACTTTAACTCAAGATATTTATTCTTTATCATTGAGTGAAACCAACACATTAACACCTGACTTTACAGTGTCATCAAACATCCCAACTTCAACCACATTGGTTGGCTTAGAACAAACCGGTTATACGGTTAGTGGGAATACCATTACGTTTACAACAGTTGGCGAATATCATTTCAATGTTATTGCTGAAACGGCTTATTCAAACGAAACCAAATCGTTTGTCGTCACAGTAGTAGAAGGTGGCGTTGCCCCAGACATTACAATCAATGAAGCTAGCTCAACCGTTGATATTTCATCATTAACAACCAGTTATACATTGAACTATAACTTAAATGTTGCCTTACCAGAAGCCTCACTTTCGATTGATGTTTATCCACAAGTCGGTGTGACGCTACTAGGCGATGTCGCAACATTTACAGAAGCAGGCGTTTATACATTCACGTTAACTTATGCAAATCTCAATGCACAAGATGTCGAAGTCATCACAGTAACAGTCATTGAAACAGGCTTTATCATCAATGAATCATTTGATACACTACCAACCAATATGACAACAACGTTAGCACAGCAAGGTGCAATCACAGTTGAAACAGGTGTGGTAGGTGCAGATGGCGGAGTGCTAAAGGTTTCTACAGGCTCAACCACTGGTCAAAAAGCATTCTTTAATTTACCATTTGGGGGAACATTATCTGGTTCAATCGTGGTGGAATCTCGCGTTAAAGTAGGCAATACCTCATTTTCTAACGCCCTATTCTTCTATGCACCAAATAACACAACCATCGTTGCGGCGATTGCATTTGATACTGGATACCTAAGATACCACAACGGATCAACTTGGAAAGCCATTCAAACAGTTACAGTAGATACATGGTACGATTTAAAGTTGGTTATGGATGTAGAGGCAGCAACATTTACATTATTTGTTGATGGCGTTCAAGTAACTCAACTATTTGACACGACACCAATGACGAATTTTGCATTTAGAACACCAGCCAGCAAATTATCTATGGACCATTTCTATAACGGATCAGATAAAGTGAACGCACTGATGTATTACGATTATATTAAAGTGTATAAACAATAATTTTAGAAGGGAATTTTACATTGAAAAAATATCAACTTATTAGAAAAATATCCGGTTTAATCCTAGTGACATCCCTAATCATTACTTTGATTGCGTGTGGGACTAAAAAAACGGCTCATTCCAGCTACGAATTTGATTTGATTTCCGAAGCTGAAGCAGCGCCAATCGTAGTCTTAGGTAAAGATGAAATTGGATATACAGAAGGCGACTACCCTGGTGTAGTAAGAGCTACACATGATTTAAAAGAGGACATTAAGGCAGTAACTGGTAGAGAACCTTTTGTGACAGATGATATAGAAGCACTAGGTGATCGTAAGTTTGCTATCCTTGTAGGATCCTATAAGAAAAGTACTTTAATCCAAGAACTCCACGAGAGTGGGGTTCTGGATTTAACTGATATCATTGGCAAATGGGAAGATTATATCATCCAAACTGTCAATGATCCATTTGGGGATGGATCCATTGAAACCGCACTTGTTATTGCGGGTAGCGATAAACGTGGGACAATCTTTGGTATCTACAAGATTTCAGAGATGCTTGGTGTATCTCCATGGGGCTATTTTGGTGATCAAGTACCATCAATGAAAGATAATCTAAACTTTGAAGCAAACTATAGACACCATCAAGGTGAACCAACGGTACAGTATCGCGGGGTCTTCTTTAATGATGAAGAGAAGCTTGCTGCTTGGAGTAGAAAGTTGGATGATGGTAAAAACATGGGGCCAAATATATATCGAGAAATTTTTGAAGTCTTATTACGTATGAATGCAAACTACATATGGCCAGCGATGCATGGGGCTTCAGATGCATTTAGTGATCACTTCGATAATCCAGTCATCGCAGATTATTACGGTATCGTTGTAGGGACATCACACGTCGATATGATGATGCGTAATAATAATAATGAGTGGGATGCCTTTGTCGCAAAATACAAAGCAGAGCATAATTACACAGGCACGATTGAATACGACTACACCGTGAATCCAGAAATTCTACAAGTTTATTGGCGAGAAGCAGTCGAAATCTATAAAGACTACGAAGTTCAATATTCTTTAGGGATGAGAGGAAAACATGACGTACCATTCTCAACAAAAAACATCAACGATGCACCATGGTATGGTGATCGAGGGGCATTACTTGAACAAATCATTGAGGATCAAAGACAAATCTTAAGAGAGGTCTTAAATAAAGATAATTTAGATGATGTTTTCCAAATCTTCACACCTTATAAAGAAGTACAAGAAATTTATAATAATGGCTTAAACTTACCAGAAGACATCACTGTACTTTGGGTGAATGATAACCATGGGTTTATTCGCCAACTACCAAACGCAAGCGAACGCGAACGTATTGGTGGCGGTGGGGTTTATTATCATAATTCCTATTGGGGGCCAGATAATGAATCCTATATGTGGTTAAACTCAACTCCTTATACACAAATGTATGAAGAACTTAGCAAAGCAATTGATTATAACGCAACTAAAAACTGGATTTTAAACGTCGGCGACATGGTTCCAGGACAATTCTCATTAGAATTTTTCTTACAATACGCTTACGATGCAGATAAATATGACTCGGAAAATGTCTATGAATTTGGTGATTTCTGGGGGACTAGAGAGTTTGGGGAAACGCATGGGCAAGCCGTTGGAGATATCTTGAAACGTTATGCTCAATACACAAATGTTCGCAAACTGGAACAAATGGCTGTGGACTTATTCACAAACGTTCATTTCTCGGATGAGTATGAAAGAAGAATGTCAATGTATCAACAATTATTGGATGATGCAGAAGGTGTTTATGAATCACTGCCAGAACATAAAAAAGCAGCATTCTATCTAATGGTACTCTATCAAGTTAGAAGTGCTTATAATTATAATGCGCAATTCTATTATGCAACGAAAGCGACAACAGCGATGACACAAGGCAAGTCTGTTACCGCCTATAATAGTTACTTACAAACCAAAACTTATTTTGAAGCACAACAATATGAGAATAGCTACTTCAATAAAGTGGTTTCAAATGGCAAATGGGATGGTATTTTAGGACCAAACGTCTATTTACCACCAGTTGCAGCAGGGTTAGCTGAAGCGGGTGCAATCTTTGAAATCTATCAATCCGGTGCAGGTGTGGTCGTTGAAGGTGAATACAAACAACAAGACCAATCGACATTATCATTTGGTAATTACGCACAAGGTAGAAAGTTCATTGATGTATTTGCAACAGGCTATGAAACAGTAAGTTATTCAATAGATAATGACTATGATTGGATTAAAGTATCATCGACATCCGGTGAGGTGACAGATGAATCAAGACTTTGGGTTTCTGTCGATTTTACTAAACTAAATGAAGGCGACACCACTGGTCAAATTTTTGTAAATGTGCAGGT
>Ga0265295_1001787_pt1 | contig 36667 bp, 26 predicted proteins | sample Munlansysbiofilm_FD_192503 | JGI IMG/M metagenome (GOLD analysis project Ga0265295, IMG submission 192503) | Leachate microbial communities from a municipal landfill in Southern Ontario, Canada - Methane capture system biofilm | ecosystem: Engineered > Solid waste > Landfill > Unclassified ... | reverse complement strand
AAATGGCCCATAAGGTGTTCTTGCTGCTTGATCCACAACTAACGTACGATTGGTTGTCCCATTAATCACACGTGTATTCAAGAAATCTGACTTGTACATCCCGACAACAAAATAGATTCCAACGTAATTAAACATAATACTTGTAATCACTTCATGAACATTAAAGAATGCTTTAAATGCCCCAGGAATCGCACCCCAAATTGCCCCTGCAAACCCGCCAACTAGCAAGGCGACAATCCACTGCACAGGACCCAAGGAATCACCTAATATGCCCACAAGTGATGCTGCGAACAGCCCTAACGTGTATTGACCACTTGCACCAATATTAAACAAACCAGTTTTAAACGCAAATGCTACGGCAAGTCCAGTTAAGATAATCGGTGTTGAGTTATACAGCAGTTGGCCAAAACCGATCATACCACCTCTTGGGTGATTGAATGAGCCTTTTAATAATCTTCCAATACCCAAGGAAGCATTTGATGGGTTAAGTATTAGAATCAATATAATCCCAATCATTATACCTAGTAAAATAGCTAGGAGTGAACCTGTAAATGTCGGAAACCATTCCTTGGATTTAAATCTATTCCAAGCCAGTTTTAAATCAAACTTTTTTTCCATGACTTGTCTTCTCCTTTGCCAAACTCAATTGTCTTTTTTGATATGTTTGATCGACTATAACATTATCTGTTTTAGCTCCTGCCATATAAAGTCCGAGCTCTTCAACTGTGATTTCATTCGACATGACGTCTTTAACCACTTTGCCTTCGTACATGACTAAAATTCGATCACTAACACTCATTACTTCATCTAGCTCAAACGAAATCATTAATACGGCTTTGCCTTTATCTCGTTGTTCAATCAATTTTTTATGCGCAAACTCAACCGCCCCAACGTCAAGACCACGGACGGTTTGAATTGATAGGATTAAATCGGAATCTTTATCAATTTCTCTAGCAATGACTGCTTTTTGCTGATTTCCACCAGACATGGATCCAAATTTTGTCTTTAATCCTTGCCCACTTCGAATATCAAACCGGTCAATTAATTCTTGTCCTAGTTTATTAATTTCTTTTGGTTGAATGATGCCTTTGGATTGAAAAGGTTCAAGGTGATATTTTTTTAAAACCAGATTATTCGCTAACGTTTCTTGTAAAACCGCAGCGTGCTTATGTCTATCTTCTGGGATATGACTCATACCATTGTCATTTCGATAGCGTATGGACTTATTTGTAATATCATGTCCATTTAACATAATCTTTCCCTCATTTGCTTTGATTAATCCTGAAATTACCAAACCAAGCTCACTTTGTCCATTTCCATCCACACCGGCAATACAGACAATTTCTTTCTGTCTCACCTTAAATGACACATTATCTAGTACTTTTTTCTTTGTTCGATTGGAAATAACGGAAATGTTTTCAAGCTCTAAAACCACATCACCGACTTCATTTCTGTTTTTATCGATGACAAAATTAACGTCTCTTCCAACCATCATTTTTGAAAGGGCTTCTTTTGATGTATTTTTAACATCGACGGTATCGATGACTTTACCTCGTCTTAAAACCGTTACTCGATCACATACTTCCATGATTTCATCAAGTTTATGAGTGATAAATATAATCGACTTCCCCTCTTTTGTGAGGTTCTTCATGGTTGCCATTAATTGCTTAATCTCTTGTGGCGTCAAGACAGCCGTAGGTTCATCAAAAATCAATATATCGTTTTCACGATAAAGCATTTTTAATATTTCTGTGCGTTGTTGCATGCCCACACTAACGTCTTGAATCCTATCATGAACATTTACCGATAACTCATATCGTTTGCAAAGGTCTTCAATCCTTTGTTTGGCTTCGTTGCGCTTTAAAAAACCATATGAATTAGGCTCTACTCCCATGATAATGTTATCTAGAATTGAAAATACTTCAACTAATTTGAAATGTTGGTGTACCATGCCAATTCCATATCGATTCGCATCATTTGGGCTATTAATAACAATTTCTTGCCCGTTTTTCAATATTTGACCAGAATCTTGTAAGTATAAACCAAATAGTATACTCATTAAGGTCGACTTACCTGCGCCATTCTCACCAAGTAGCGCATGGATTTCCCCGCGTCTTAGATCAAAATTGACTTGATCGTTCGCAATAATGCCAGGAAACGCTTTGGTTATATTTCTCATTTCGATGACTTTGTCATGCATATTATTACACCTCTCTATGGATGAAACATTTAATTAAAATAAGGATAAGGAAAGTACTCTTCCCTTATCCTACATTAATTAATTATTTAAAATTATGAACCAAATTTAATAACATTAACCTTTGCTTCTGTTGTTTCAAATTGTTTTGAAGCTGAACCATCGTCACCAAATGCACCGATAGTGTTATCTACTTCAACAGTACCTGCAACTAATTTATCAAAAATTACTTTGTAGTCTGCCTCTGTAAATGTTCTGAATTTAGAATTTGCCATTGGTAAGCTAACGCCGTCTCTTGATGCATCAAGTACCACTGATTTACCACCAAAATCTTTATCCCAGCTACCTGTTTCGAATAAAGCTTCTAATGCTTGTTCAACGGATGCTGCAAGATTCTTAGTCGCTGATGTGATAACTGTTGGTGAATCAAAACTTTGGTCAACATCGACACCGATTACATATTTTTTAACTGTTTCATTTGATGCACCTGCAGCCGCTGCCATAACGGATTGCCCGACAGCACCACCACAAGCAAAGATCACTTCAACACCAGCATTGTACATAGTTGCAGCTGCAGCTTGTACATCTGGAGTAGCTTTGAAGTCACCTGTGTATAAATAATCGATTGTTACAGCGCCTTCAGCTAAGCCTAATTCTTTAGCTGCTGCAGCCGCACCTTGAACAAATCCATGTCCAAAACGTTGTACTGCAGGGACTGCCATACCACCCATAAAACCTAATTTACGGAAACCGTCTTTAACTGACGCATAACCAGCTAAGAATCCTGATTGTTCTTCAGCATAGAAAACAGAATAAACGTTCTTCTCAATTTTGCCACCTTCAACATTAGCTGGTGAGCCATCTAGAAGAATAAATTTGACATCCGGATAATCAACTTGCATTTCATTGACAGCTGGTTCAAATAAGTAACCTGGTGTAACAATAATAGTTGCACCATCAGCGATTGCTTGTTCAATAGCAACAATGTAATCTGCATCGGTTGCATCTTGAGGTTTTAAATAAGCGTATTCGATATCATTTTTATCGCCATATGCTTTAACCCCTTCGTATGAACCTTGGTTAAATGATTTGTCTGTAATGTCACCTTTATCGGTAATTAAGACAATTTTTTGATTTTCTGGGTCAAGTACGTCTTTTTCACAAGCCGCTAACACTGACACAGAAACAAATACTAATAGTAAAACTAAAAGCTTCTTCATTTCTTCCTCCTGTTAATTAAGTTTTTTAAACCATATTCATTTTATCATTTAAAACGTTTTCACACAAGACAAAAAACACATTTTTTGATAACTTTATAAATAAAAAAAACGAACTATCGTTTTTTAATATGTTGATAGCGATAGTTCGTTTTTTGTTCATACAAATAACTGATTTCGATTAGTTTGTCTTCATCGAATCGTCTTGAAACAAAGATAAGACTTCTTGGGGTCAAATCAAGCATTGGTTTTGCTGGAATTGAAATGGACGGTAAACCGAGCATTGGAGCGTAGGATGTTCGTCTTGTTGAAATGATGAGATCCACATCATCGAGCAAATTTTGATATTTTGAAAGTTGTTTTTCTTGTTTTTCAATCAATGCCTTATAGTTATAATCCATCAGACTGCCTTTTTGTTGTGAACTCGTTAATATGGATTGCCCATATTTCATACGGTTCTTTTTATCTTCAAGATTAAATTCAATGATTTGATTTAATGACTTCATCGAAGACGAGATTCTCTTATCCGCTAAAAAATGATTTAAATCGTTTTTAAACTCATACTCGAGTGTTAAATGATTCTCTAAGTCTTCTAATATAAAACTAAGCTCTTTGATTTGATAACCTTCACTCAAATAGATTTCTTTTGCTTTTTTGAGTATTTCTAATTCCTCATCATCATATGGACTATTCTCATAATTAATAAATCCTATGCTTAAGTGCTTAGTTCTCTTATTTAAAAAAGAACTGTAATCCACTTGATTTCGACTCATAAGTGACAACAAATAAACACAATCACTTAACGTTTTTCCCATTGGACCGGCCACATCTTGGCGTTTTGAAATCGGAATTATTAAATCCCCATCAACTAAACCTATGCTGGGTTTAATCGCAACAATCCCACATTGTTTTGCAGGAGCCATTAATGAACCGTTGGTTTCCGTTCCAATGCTCAAATGGATTAAATTTGCAGCAACGCTAACGGCACTTCCGGTTGATGAACCCAGTGGATCAATACGTGGATCGTATGGGTGCACTACTTGACCGTGAAGCGAACCATACCCAGAAGGCATTTGATCATAACTCATAAAATAGGCAAACTCAGAGAGATTTGTTTTACCTAGGATAATGACACCTTTTTCTTTCAATTGTTGAACTAATGGTGCATCGGTGTGGCCAACTAAGTCATGCAATGCCATTGAATTTGCGGTGGTTGGCATTGTTGCTGTCACAATATTGTCTTTAATTAATATTGGTATGCCGTGTAATGAACTACGTTTATGACCTTTTTTTCTTTCTAAATCAAGCGTTTGTGCGTCGTTTATTGCATTTTCATTAATGATTGCAACACTGTTGTATTTCTTGTCGTACTGTTTGATTTGATTTAAATAGTAGTTGACTAAGTCTTCTGAGGTCAACTGTTGTTGATCTAAGAGAACCACAATTTCATCAATGCTCAATGTTTCCAGTTTTAAAGTCATAACTACCTCTTAATTGTGAGTCAAATTTTTTGCCCATTTCCCCTTTTTAACAATATGAAAGCCAATGAATGCTTTAATTATGTTCGTTGCCTCAGCAGCTAAATATATGACAATCACAGGTATCGTGGTGTAGAGTGATAAAATGACTGCAATCGGTAAGATCACAATCCATGCAAAAAATGAATCGAAAAACAAGGTTGTTAGTACCAAACCGCCTGCTCTTAAGATGAAGAAACACCCCGCATTAAACGCAAAAATCCACATCAACCCGCTAATCACCCACATAAATTGCGTCGCTTGGTCTCGAACACTTTGTGTGACATTATATAAATACGGCACAAATGGTGCGATTACCGCAAGTATTGCGCCAAACCCGAGACATACGATCACAGAGAAGAATAATAGCTTAAATGCATTGTCCTTAGCCTTCTCAATTTGATTTGCCCCAAGTTCGTTACCTACCATAACGGCAATCCCTGTTGCTAATGCACCAAAGATAATGAAAAATAGGTTAGCTACTGTATTTGAAATATTATAAGCCGCAGTCACACTTGTCCCACGTTGAGAGTAAGCCCAAAGAAGAATGGTCATACTTGAACTCCATAATAACTCATTGGTTAATAATGGTAAACTCTTCTTTACTAAATTCTTAAAGCGCTTCTTTTCAATCTTAAACTGATGAAATATGCCTTGGGTAAACACCAATTTATACTTGTAAGCGATTATAATCAGTATGCCAAACTCAACGATTCTTGCGATGAATGTGGCGATAGCTGCACCTTGAACTTCAAGTCTAGGAAAGCCCATAAACCCGAAAATTAACATCCAATTGAACGTTAAATTTACTAAGACAGATATGATACCTGCAAACATCGGTACTTTGGTTTGTGCAACTTCTCTAAATGTAGAGGCGTAAAGTTGAACACCCGCTAAGAATGGAAGGCCTAGTGTAATGACCCTTAAATAATCAAGTCCATATCGGATTACCGTCTCATTATATACGCCCAAGGATTGATCATCATTTTTTGCAAATGCTCTTACGAACGTTTCACCAAAGATAAATAAAACAGTCATTGATACTACCGTAATAATAACGGCTAGTATCATTTTTGCACGAAACGCTTGCTTGAGTGCTTCTTCGTCTTTTGCGCCATAATATTGAGCAATAAAGATCCCCGGACCAGCCAATCCACCGACCAAAGCGATGGTAACAATAAAGATAATTTGATTGGCAATTGAAACACCAGCAATGGCATCAACATTTAACCTACCAACCATTATATTATCTAAAAGTCCAACGAAGGTTGTGATCCCTTGTTGTATCATGATCGGGATGATAATCGCAATTACTTCTTTATAGAATAATCTACTACCGATTAATTTTTTCATACTTAGCCCTTCAGTTCTATTTCAATCGCATCTAAATCCGAATGAAATTTCTTTTCATGTGATACTAGAATAACCACACCAGGATAGCTAAGTATCGCTTCTTTTAACGAATCCTTTGCGTTTTGATCCAAGTGATTGGTTGGTTCATCTAGGATTAATACATTGGATTTTTCCTGCCCCATCAGCGCCAATCGAACCTTGGTCTTTTGACCACCTGAGAGACTTTTTATCTTACGGTTAGCCATCTCAAAGCTAATCCCATAGCGAGCAAGCAGTGTGTAGACCGCCTTTTTGTCTACCCCTTCTAATAAGTAATGGATTAGTTCAAAAGCGGTACGCTCTTCTTCTAATTCAAACTCTTGAGAGAAATAGGTTATTTTGGCTGTATCAATCCATTCAAAACTGCCCGATATCGGTTTAATACGCCCTAAGATTGTTTTTAACAACGTAGATTTACCTACACCATTTTTCCCAGTAATTACAATTGTTTGTTGCTTATTAATCACCGTAGAAATTGGCTTTAAAAGTGGATTTGAATACCCAATGACTAAATCATTTAACTTTAAAACGTCTCTACCCGTTTGAGTTGAAAACGGAAAAACAAAGTGTAATTTCTTTTGTTTCGTTGGTTTTTCGACCACATCTAATTTCTCTAATTTCTTTCTTACGCTTTGTGCTTGCTTAGTTGTTGAAGCTCTCACAATATTCTTTTGAATAAAATCTTCTTGCTTTTTGATAAACTTCTGTTGCGAATCATACGCTTTTGACGACATCTCAAAACGTATTTCACGCTCTTTTAAATAATACTCAAAGTTTCCTTTGTATCGTTCAATCGATTTGTTCTCAATCGCAACAACCGTAGTTGCAATCTCCTTTAAGAAATGTTCATCATGTGACACGACGATAAACGCTTTTGGGTAGTTGACCAAAAACTTAGATAGCCATTCAATGTGTTTGACGTCAAGAAAGTTGGTTGGCTCATCAAGCAATAATACATCACTCTCATCTAATAAGAGTTTACCTAAGATGATTTTCGCTCGCATCCCACCTGAGAGTGTTTTAATCTCTTGATCCAGTACCTCCATTTGCATACCTAAACCGTGGATAATGTTCCCTAATTTCGATTTAATCGCATAGAAGTCTTGTTCGATTAAATAATCACCGATGGAAGATGCCATATTCAGAAATCTTTCCATTTCAGCCTCGTTTTTGGCATGAGCCACTTGTTCGTATAGTTTTTCCATTTGAAGCTCTTTTTCAAACAATGGTAAAAATACCGTTAGAAGGTAGGATTTAACCGTCATTTTAGGGTCAATTTTCGCGTATTGATCAAGATAACCTACCTTTACGTTATTCAGCCAATTAATTTCACCTTTGTCTGGGCTTAAATGCCCATTCAATAAATTCATGAAGGTGGTTTTCCCCGCGCCGTTTGGACCTACTAAAACCGTATGTTCGCCTAAAAATAGACGCAAATTTGCGTCTACTAGTAAATCATTATTATCGTATCTAAAACTAACGTTATTCACTTCTAATAAACTCATAGAATAATTCAAACTCCTTTTTGTCATCCGGAATCAATTGCCAACCTGACAAGTGATCATTACCTAATATATCTTTAATATCTTGTTTCAGGTATTTCGCATTAGATTCGGCCAAAACCGTCTTTTTATCGCTCGCAAGAATGACCCCATAGCCTTCGAATGTACGACTTCTGTTTTTAGTGATGTAGCCCAAAACATAAATTGTTTCATCTAGTGAAACGGGTCTTCTAAATTTAACTTCGATTGATGTGGTAACACCCCAGCACATTGGCTCATCAATGCTAATCGCTCGTCCAATGGTTTCATCTAAAAGTGCCGTAATAATCCCACCATGCATTCGTTTAGGGTAACTTTGATGTCTATTTTTTCCACAAGTAACACCTAGTAGAAATGATTGATTTAATTCATAATAGTGCATGTGCAGTCCTGAGTCATTTTGTATGCCACAAACGAAACAGTCGTCTGCGTTGTATTGTTTATTTGTAACTTTATAAATCATCAATTTACCTCTATTCTTATTCGTATGATGTCTTAATTATTCTTTAACCTGTGTAAAGTATGCTTCTAGGTCATTTAAACATAGAACATTCATTCCCCAAATATCCATGGAAGGTTTTACAAATACCACTTCATTTTCATTTATGTATCTTAAAACGCGTTCAGGTGTTGGGTATATTACTATGATTTTGTTGCCACTTAAGGTCTCAAAACCTTTAGTATCCAACATTTTAGAGCCACTTGAATTTGAGACTTGCCAATGTTTTTTTGAGTTGAATGACACTTCTTTGAGATTAGAAGCGTAGATTACTTTGATTTTATAAATCGAGTTCTCAATTTGTAATGTAAAATCGTAGATGTCTTTTTGACGAGTCACTTCGCCAAATTGTCTTAGTTCTATTTCAAGTTTTTCCATGTTTTTCTTCTTAATCGACTGTAAGAATAACCACAATAAAATAAACGCTATAGCTAAAAAAATTAAAAAGTAGATGAATTCCTGCATATCATTACCGCCTTATACTCATGATTAATATTTCACTATATAAATATTACCATACATTGACGCTATTTTTTCCATAATTGTGCCTCAAAATGGAAAAATGTCTGAGCCAGTGCCCAGACATTTTAGAATATTCTTTTTACAACCACATTAAGCCGTGAATCTGAACCATGATTTCTTCATAGGTTTGATTGGTTGTATCCACGTAGGCATGATAACTTGGATCAAGTATGCCATAAGCAAGTTCAATTACAATCGGATTTAACATACTTGAGTTTTCTGCTTCATCAAGGAAACCACCTAGCGTTTCTGCAAACAGTGTGTCTCCAACGAAATTACCTTTAATTCTTCCTTCACTGATTGGGGTGATTTCATCAAATTGTTTGATTAGTGAAACCAGTTTAGACGACTCGTCCGCCCATTTTTGAACCTTATCTTGGTACGAATCAGTCGGACTAGAAACCTCACCTAATGGACTTAGTGTGGTAGAAAACACCGTTTCAAAACCAGATTTTATCACCGGTTTGATTTGATTGACATCAAGTAAATAGCTACTTGAAAGTAGGTTAATTGATTGACCTAAGTTGTCAGCCGATTGGTCATCAAGTGTTGTAATATCTAATGTACTTAAATTCAATCCTTCGTTAAATAGCACGAATAGATCGACTAATGCATCGATTTCACTTGTCCACATTGCCTTAGTTAATTGTGGTCTTGGACTAACTTTATAGTTAGAGACCGAGTCTAGCAGACTGCTATCAAGTAGTTCAACCAATAGTTGTCTTAGAATTTCGGATTCATTGATTTGATTTAAGTTGGATTTAAACACCGTTTTATTAGCGCTTGAAAGCGTAAGATAGTCAAAATTCATTAATTCATTTGCGCTTACAAGTCCATTAAGCAGTCGATGGAGCTCTCCTTCGTTTTCTGGTGTGCCTTTAAAGTAGTTTTCATCATCATTGGTATTAATTACCACATTAAAGCCTGCCTCGGTAATCAACAAACGATTTAACATCTTTTCAAGTGAACTTTCTAAGATGGTTGAATCTAGTAGGGCATTTTCAAGTACGATGATATTTTGTGGCGCTTGTAATGCGTTGAGCACCGCTTGGTAATTAAATGCGTCATAAGCAATACCAATCGAATTTAATTGTTGAATTGACTCGATAAGTGAGATTGCATCACTACTACCGTTTGGACTCGTTTTATACCATTGATACGGTTGATTTTGAGTATCTAGTGGTTCTAAGTAAAGACTCAATGCGCCCGTTTCAACTAAGTCTTTAAGTAGTCTAACACTGGTTTCTTCTATTATCCTTGATCTAAAGAGCTGATCAATATCCTTATCTAGTATTTGATCAATGTCTAAGCTAACTTGATCAAGACCGCCAGTGATATTGAGCATTTGAATGGCAAGTAAGAAAGACTCGACCTCACCAACATTTGTTAATGTCGAATGCCATGTCACATTTTCAGGGATATAAAGTACTTCATATAGTGCACCATTCTCACTCGTCAAGGTAATTAATTCATCCTTCAAGGTATTTGTGATGACAAGCGATTGGCTTAGGGTATTAATGTCAGATGCATTTAATGAGGTAATCGCATCTAGGCTCGAGCCGTTTTCGATAATGATTTTAACTGATTTAAGTAAGCTTGATATTTCGGTTTGGTCAAAGACGACGTCATCTAAAGACACACTAAAATCAAAACCGGTGTTTGAAATCACTTGTTCGATGATCGATTTTAGATTGTGATTAATCACACTTGAACTGGTTAGATGGATGCTAAGTTCATCAATTGTCTCGTTCGTTAATTGAGAAAAATCAAACGTTTCTTCTAGAATACCTTGATCAAGTATGATACGAATTGAATTTAACAAGCCTTTAATTTCTTCTTTTCCAGTCTCACCACTAAACGTCGTTTCAGCTGGGATTTCAAGAACAAAAGGTAGGCTAAACTGATCGGTTAATATCCCTAAAAGGTCATCCATTTTAGAAGAAAGTAAATTTGATTCCGACATGCGTGAGGCAAGTTTATTTATGTTTTCTTCTGTTAATAGATCCTCATAGCTAAACTCTTCAGAAACGATACCTGCAGATAGAAGCAGCTTAGATAGTAAGACTAAATTTGTCATTTCTGTTGCGTTAAAATTGGAACTGATATCCGTCTTTAAAAATACTTGTTGATACTCAACTGGTAATACTTCGATCATATAATCATACATAATTTCTGTTAATACCGTTTGATTATCGCTTAGTAGCTCAAAACTAAAGAGTATTTGAATAAACTGACTTAACGCTTCATCAGCGATTGTATCAATCACTAATGGGTCACTAAGTTGTTCAAACTGAGATGCATCACTAAAACCTAACGCTTGAAATGCGATGTATAAATCACCTAAATTGACAAAGTCATTCTGAAGTGTCTCAGCGGTTGGGACAACGATATCTTCTTTCGTTAAGTCGTATTTGGTTAGTAGATCCGTCATTGTATCTGAATTTACAAACCAATTAAAAAGGACAGGTACGAGCTGATTAACCACACTTAGCTCGCCTATGTTAGTAAATACACGTTTAACGGTAATCCCGTCTAAAGTCAAGAAATTAAGATCATCAATCGATGTGTCTTCGTTTAAAAGACTAATCAGATCCGTAAAAATAGGACTTAGCCCTTTAATGTCATTGACCAGATCGATTTGTTTTAGTTTTTCTACGGTAATTAAATCTTCATAACCTTCGATCATGTCATCAAATTCACCACTACGAATAAAGTACTCCACTGACACAGGGATAATCACCTTAATCAGATCAAGCGACTCTATGTAGTTAAGAATTTCATTAACATCATCCTCCGATAGTTTCTTTAAAAACGCCTCGTCAAATTGGCTGCTGCCATCATTGAGGGTCATTAGTTTTTCATACAGTTTGGCTATGTTGTCAAGTTCTTTTCTAAACTTAACCGATACTTCTTTGCCATTTGATGTGGCTTTCACACTAAAGAATGCATCAAAGACGAACTCATCGAGTGCGACGTCATCTACTTTTATAAAAGACGCGATTTGTCCAACGTAAGTATCACGGTAGCCCTCTAAAAACTCAATTAACTCAGCAGATTCAATTTCCTCTGAGTAGCTAACAAATCCGTAGCCTTCCGGTGTCATCATTACCGGGTATGCGTCTTGTTGCTCGATTAGATAAGATGCACTGTTGCCGATTGAGACAATCCCAGAAAATGGGATAGCTAATAATATTACCGCAAACACACCTCGCAACCCACCCATTAGTGCGCCTAATAGGCGTTTCTTTGAGCGTTTATTGCCATATTTGTCTTTTTTACTCGGCTTAATAAATAAGTAAATAACAAAACCAATCAATTTAAATATGGTTAAATTAAACACATACAAGACGAGTATGTAGACCAGATTTAAAGCCATTTGTGTCACTCCAAAGACAAGTCTCAAAGCGTCACTCTCTTCGACTAAGACAGCCTCTAGTGACGGATTCATTTCGATTAAATACCTGACGACGGTTTCTTTTATCGTTGTGAGTTCGATTTCAAGACTGGCCGGTATGTATTGGTTAAAAAATGATAAGTCAGCTTCCATTAAATAAGATGTGATAAAAGGCATTGCAATAAAGCCACCGACGAAGACAATCAAAGTGACTACAAAATAATAGGTTGTTTTGAAAAAACCCTTTAAAAAGCCACCGAGTATCGCAAATCCGATTGTCGCTATCGCTAGAAAATTAAAATACATTAACATATTAGCTCCTGTAAAACTCATATAACCACTTCCTTTGTCGATATTTTAACACTAAAGTAAGTAGATTCGAAATAAAATACTAAGTAATTCAAATGAAATTTAAAATAATGACGTTTTTGAACTCATAATTGTTAAAAACCGATAAAAAAACCATTCGCACAATGGCAAATGGCTTTGAGTCGTATTTATTTTTTTACTAATACTTTATATTTGATGATGATGTAAACCGCAGTACCTACCCATATAAAAACAGGCACTAAGTTTGATATACGTTCGGCTGAGGGAATAAAGGCAAACGCACCAATTAAGAATAACGTAATTGCTTGTCCCTTATTATCATCCGCGATATCTCTTAATTTCCCAGCAATGACAAGTACCATGATGAATACAATCAGACGAAATACAATTGTTAATCCGGCAACTTCCATGTCAGGATTAGGGACATTGATGTTCTTAAATTCAAAAATAAAGAAGAAAAGAAAGTGTAACAATGCGCCGAAATAGATTATGTATGATTCGATTGAACGCATCACATCTGCTTTGATTTTATTCATGTTTACTACCTCCTTCACTGACTTCAAACACATAAGATTCGTACGGTCTTAAAATCAGGTTATCTAACGAAATCTCGTTTGATTCGTAATTTGACAATAATACTTGTTTTACCTTAAGTCCGTTTAGTGAGATGGATGTCTCACAATCAAAGAAGTTGGTGACCACCAAAATGGTTTGGTCGCCTTTTCTAAGATACGCATAAACTTGAGGGTGTTCTTGATTAATCATTTCATATGAACCATAAACAAGTGTGCTCTTATAAGCGTCGTTTTTCTTTAAAGCAATGACTTTTTTATAATAATTCAACAATGAATTTGGGTCGCTGATTTGATCTTCTACGTTCACTTTAGTGAAGTTTGGGTTGACGTGAAACCACGGTTCTTTTGTTGAAAACCCTGCGTAAGGTTTATTATTCCACTGCATCGGTGTTCTAGCGTTATCTCGACTGCGTTTGGCGGTAAAGCCAATGAACCGATCTAAGTCTGTATTGCCTCTTGACTTTTCAAGCGCGTAGGTTGTCTTTACACTCACGTCATTAAAGTCTTCAATCGTTTTAAATGGGTAATTTGTCATCCCAATTTCTTCGCCTTGGTAAATAAATGGGGTGCCCCACATAAAATAGAGTGCAGTTGCAAGCATCGAACCCGATAAAAACGGTTTTTTCTCATTACCATATTGACTCATCACGCGAGGTTGATCATGATTTAGCCAGTAAAGTGGGTTCCATGCTTTACCATAAAGATTCTTTTGCCATTTCAAGAACATCTCTTTCATGTGTTTAAGGTTAACTACAATCGGTTCGTTAGGGTCTTTTAAGTCCCAAACATTGTTACACCAATTGTGATCAAAATTAAATACCATGTTTAACTCATCACGATTGAGTCCGGCGTATTCGATGGCTTCTTCCGGTAATGCACCACCACCAACTTCACCGACCGTCATCACATCGTAATGTTTTAAGACGTTTTGATTGAATTCATGTAAATAGTCATGCAGTTTAGGTAAATTAGAAAACTTACGCCAATCCGGCTTGTAAACTTCATTACTCTCCATCGTGGAATCTTCAAAGGTGGTTGAGCGTGCAATGTGTGCCACGGCATCCACACGAAAGCCGTCCACACCAAGCTCAAGCCAAAACGTTGCGATGTCTTGCATCCCTTTTCTAACGTTTGGATTTGCCCAGTTCAAGTCTGGCATTTTTTTGGAGAATATTTTCATGTAATACTCATTGGTAAGTTCATCTTTTTGCCAGCAGGACCCGCCAAAAAACGATGCCCAGTTGGTTGGTTCGACTTCTTTTCCATCGACGATTTTACCCTTTTGCCAAATGTAATAATCACGGTAAGGGTTATCAACCGATTTTCTTGATTCAATAAACCATGGGTGTTCATCAGATGTTTGGTTCATGACAAAATCGGCAATGATTTTGATGCCACGTTTGTGCGCTTCATCAATCATTTTTTTTGCATCCTCAAGTGTCCCATACTCTGGAGCAATTTGATAGTAATCCGATACGTCATAACCATTATCATCCATAGGTGACTTATAAAATGGACATATCCATAGCAAGTCAACACCTAGGTCTTTTAAGTAGTCAAGCTTTTCGATAATACCGTTGATATCACCAATACCATCACCATTTGAATCGTTAAAACTTTTTATGTATATTTGATAGCCTACGGCTTCTTTCCACCATTTTTTTTCTAAAAAACTCATAGTTATCCTTTCGTTGCACCCGCAGTCATACCTTCAATTAGATATTTTTGGAAGGTGACGTATAAAACGGTAATAGGGACTGCAATGACTAAGGCACCTGCAGCAAATAAGGTAGGTCTATAAAGGGAGTTACCAGCTTCAAGGAATCTAAACAACCCGATTGCAATGGTCCAGCCCTTAGATGCATCTGCACCTGTACCACTCAATATGTAGGATGGTAAGATGTAATCTAACCAAGGCGCCATAAACTGACCAACCGCCACAAACGTGATGATTGGAAGTGATAGCGGTAAGATAATCTTAAAGAAAATTTGCACCTTGTTCGCACCATCGATCGTCGCAGATTCGTCTAAGTCTTTTGGTACACCTTGTAAATAACCCTTAATAAGCCAAATGTTAAAAGGAATTGCACCCGCTGTATAGATCATAACTAAGGCCAGTGGTTTATTTAATAGACCAAAGGTATCGAATAAAATGTACATTGCAATTAAGCTTAAAAACGTTGGAAACATTTGAAGGATCATGATTGATAACAACCCGAATTTTTTACCTTTAAATTTAAATCTTGAGAACACATATGCAGAACCTGTAATTAATAACACCGATGCGATCATGTTGACCACGGCAATTAATAATGTATTTTTAAACCATTCAATGAAATAGACTTTGGTTGGTTCTGCTTGTCCAGCTTTTAACCAACGTTGAGAAGTCAATATCTCAAAGTTTCTAAATGATATATTTTCTGGCCATAAACGGTAAGGAATCTCAGAGCTATCTGTTAGTGCTGTACCGATAATATAGATAACAGGGACTAAAACTAAGAAAGCTAACACGGTCATTTCCGTATAGATTACCGCACGACCAAACAATTCTCTAACTGAGTATTGTTTTCTGACGGTTTGTTCTAGAATGTTACGTTTTGATGGAATCAACAAGTAAAAACCAATACTTATCAGCGGTAAGAATCCCATCAATCCAGCAAAAAATGTGTTTTGTCCACGATTGTCTGCAATGCTGTGTGTCACGGATTGGTTAATAAATACCATGACGATGACAACAAGTGCCGCAAACATTTTTAATAAAACAATGTTACTGTTTAAATTCGTTAATGCCCAGACAAATAAAAATACGATTATCGTAAATTTTAATGCCGTAAGTAATAAATATTTTGCATTAAGTCTTTGTTTTAGTAAGCCCTGATTGAGCTCGACAGCTTCTAACTCAAGAACCTTTAAAATACCATAAACAGGTACTAATGCAAGGACTACGATGTCTTGACGTTTGATTTTCTTGGCATCAGCTACCGAGGTCACGACAGAGAAATTCATCATGAAAAGGACAACCAATAAGCCTACAATATATAATAAGTTTTCCATATTACATCATGTCCTCCTCTTTAAATGATTTCGTTCTAAGGAAATTCCAAGCCGAAATAGACCCAATAATTAAGAAGATTAAAATTGAGAATACAGAGGCCATTGAATACCATCTTATGTTTGCGTCAGTGGTTAGTTTATAGATCCATGAAATCAGGATATCCGTATAACCTGCAAACGCCCTAGATGATTCACCACCACCAGGTCCACCACCGGTAATAAAGTAAATCATACCAAAGTTGTTAAAATTACCAGCAAAAGTCATAATCAATAGTGGTGATGTTTGATACAAGACCAATGGCATTGTAATTTGTTTAAATTGAACAAAAGGTGTTGCACCATCGATTTCTGCTGCTTCATATAATTCTTTAGAGATATTTGTCATTACCCCAGACATTAATGCCATAAAGTAAGGGAATCCTAGCCAAATGTTTAAAACAATAATGAAGATTCTGACAAACCATGGGTTTACTTCGTTTCCTAACCAGTTAATTGAGTTATCACCTAGATACACGATTCTATCCATGAATGTCGCTGTTGAAGCCGTTAGTAGTGACATTGGTTGTCCTAAGGAGCCAATGCCTCTTAAGAATTCATTGACACCAGAAAGCTCAAAAAACTTATTAACAATCCCTTCACCATGGAATATTACTTTAAACATCAATTGTGAAACAAGTGCAGGTATTGCCCATGGTAGAATTAATACTGCACGCCATGCTTTTCTAAATACCACGCGTTTATTATTAATAATGACTGCTTGAATAAACCCACCGAAGAAACATGTAAATGTTGCACCTATGGCCCAAATTAATGTCCAAGAGAATACTTTCCAAAAGACATCACCAAAAGGAATTGTCGATCCACCAGTAATACTAAATAGCGATCTAAAGTTTGATATTCCAACCCAGCTAACCAATTGTGCTGGTGGAATGTGTTGATTATTATAGTTTGTAAAAGCGATCGCTAAGCTAAATAAAATAGGCATAATTGTAATATACGTTAACATCACAATGGCAGGCATTAATACAATGTATTCGAATGAATTGTCATATAGAGATTTAAAGTACTCTTTTTCTGTCACTCTAACACCTTTTTGACGCGCAACCGATGTCTTGTATGCATCACGTATATTCCACACATAAATCATTAAGAAATAGATTAAAGTTAAAATTGCAATTAACCCTGTTAAGAGCAATTGAGTTGAATTGTGCCCCTCGACTGTGTAACTGAAAGGTAAGACACCATTTGGCATTAAAAATGCTACTCTAGAGCTACCATCAACCGTTGATTGAGGCGCTTCACCAAGTGTAATTACAGACCAAATACCTTTTACAAAGAAACCGCCTTTTTCATAGAAGAAATTATCATACTCTTCATAAACTTCGATATATTCTTCTGGAAAAGCACCAAAATAGATTCTAAGTAATAATTCATTCCAGTCATCCCCACTAATTAGAATAAAGTTTGACCCTGGTTGGTTAACTTTATCAGAAAAATAGCGTTGCATGCCACTTAAATATTTGTCTTTAAGCATCTCTTCATCGTAGAGTTGGTTATAGTTTACATTAAAACGACTCGCATAGCGTGCCGGATATAAAGATGGGTACAAACGGTCATAGATGGCTTGCCACTCAACCGGATTTGTTTCTTTGGTTGCTAGTGGGTTTTGAAGTTCAACTCTTAAGTCATCTGTTGCACGCGTTTCAACAAATGTTATGGCTTGACTTTCAGCCAAACTATCTGCTTGATCATTTATGTCGTCAATCTTTGCCTCATGAATACTTCGAATACGTGCTGACGTAAATTCGATGATTAAATCGGTCGTAAGTGTTGATTTTCCATTAGCCATATGTTCTTGAACAAATGCATTCCATTCGGTATCGTTTGTGGTTATGTTGTTAAACGTTAACCATCTTGGAAACTCAACTGAGAAACTTGAATCACCTGACTTATCACGGATGTTTTCGCCACCTAGATAGTCACCAGGAATCTTCGTTTCATAAAAATCAAACGGTTGGTCATTAAAATAATCCCCCGTTGATACTTCAATGCCAATCATCAAACCAAACACTAAAAAGAACATCATTGCTTTGATGTACTGTTTGTTAAATAATTGTCCTAATCCCCATATTAAACTTGAAGCAATCGCTTTGAAAATGTGCAGGATTTGGTTGTTGCGTTTTTCTTCACGCATGTCTTTCACTCCTTCTTAAAACATTTAAGAAAAGCCATAGTTTTTAGGCTATGGCTTTGTCCTAATGTTTATCTAACTAAAATTAGTTTGCTAATCCAGCTAATGCTTCGTAGTTTGTCTTAGCTTTTGCAGCTGCAACTTCAGGTGTTTCAACACCATTAAATACGTTTGCAAGCATCGTTGCGTATGTATTCCATACGAATCCCATTTGTGGAATCGATGGCATTGGTTGTGAGAATGCTAATTGGGCACTAATGCCTTGTAAGAATTCATCATCAGCTAAGCCTGGAATATTTGATAAGTCTTTAAGTGCTGGTAATTTACCTGTTTCTTCATACATAATTGTTAAACCTTCTTCTGATGCTAAGAACTCTAATAGAGTAAATGCAGCAGCAGGTACGTCAGTGTATGAACTAACAGCAGCTACTTGAACACCTGAGAAAGTCACAGGATCAGCTAATACGTTATCAACCGTAATTTGAGGAATTTTAGAGATCTTTAAGTCGATTGTGCCAGCAGCGTCTGATTCAGCTGAAGCTTCAATGCCCCAAGGACCTGAGAACATAAATGGTAGGTTACCTGCATCAAATTGAGTTTTTAGGTAGTCCCCAGTTAATGTTGCTGTTTCAGGTAATAATCTTACTCTTTCAGTACCGACTAATTTTGTAGCGTATTCTTCATAAATGTAAGTTAAAGCTTCGACCATTTCTGGTTGTTCTGCACCTAACTTAGTTGGATCATCATGGTTAGGACCAAATAATTCAACGCCAAAAGCAGTAAAGAACATATGTGCAACATAGTAGTCATCAATGTCAATACCTAAAAGATATTTAGATTGTTCTCTATTGTTGTATGTTTTAGCTAATTCGACAATATCATCAAATGTGAATTCAGCTGGTAAATCGCCATTGTCAATTAATGGTTGAACTAACTTCATGTTTGCGAATAAAGCGATTGATTCTGCTTGTAGAGGAACCCCGTAAAGTTCGCCATTTGATTCGACTGTTGTGATTGTCGCATCAAGCATTTCATCTCTGAATTGATTTGCCAATGTGGTTGGTAACTTTTGAATGACTTGGCTTTGTAAAGCTAGTCCGATGTGGTCATGTGGGAACACGATAACGTCAGCGCCTTGTTTACCTTGTAACTCAAGTTTCGCACGTGTATCAACTGAACCAACAGATTCAGTCTTTAATACGTATTGTGGGTATTTAGCTTCAAACGCTTCTTTTAACGCTGCGCCATAGCCTTCGCCATCAATCCATAAACTAACTTCTTGTTTTGCTTTAACGATTTCACCTACGTTAACCACAGATCCACCTGTTGGGGTGATGCATGGTTCTGCTTTTTTACCGCAACCGGTTAATGAGACAATAGTGAATGCGATTGCAACTACAGCAAGAAGTGATGTAATTGAAATAGATATAATTTTTTTCATGTTATTGCCTCCTATAAAAAGAATCTACGAGCGAAGATCGCTGCGACTGCTAATGGTGCAGAAATGAATCCTAACCATAAACTTGCACTTGCTGTTTCTTCGTCACATGGGTCATAAACATTAATTGTAAGTACTTCTGTTCCAACGTTACCTAAAGCGTCAGAAACAGTAAGTGTTACAGTATATGTACCAACTTTAGATGTATCAACGATACCTGATGCAGTAACAAACGGAGTTAATACGCCATCTACATCATCAGTAGCTGTATATAGACCTAATGCCCAAGTTGAACCAATTTCAACACGTTGATTTTTGTCAATCAATAATGTGAATGTAGGTGCTACTGTGTCATAGCTAACTTCTTTAACTGCTTGTTGACCTTCATAATCAAAACTTACAGTGTAAGGTGCTTTTGAAGGGTCTAACTCGTTTGCTTCAGCTAAAACGATTGAAAATTGTTTTGTTTTTTCAACTACTGAGTTAAATAAAACATCTTCGATTGGTACGACGTTTCCGTCTTTATCCTTTAAGACGATCCAGCTATTTTGGAATACAGGTGTTTTAACACCTTCTTCGTCAACAACCACAGTAACGATTTCTTTGTTCATTTCAATCGTAATTTGAGTTTGTGATGCAGCAACCGCTGAATTGAAATTAAAAGCGTATGCGTCTGTTAAGAATTCAACCAATGTACCAGTTCTAAGTGAACCTTCACCAGCTAAATAATAAACCGTTCCGCCACCAGCAGCGATTAATTCACTATTGTCAAATTTAATGTCATCTGGATATTTTTTATCCCATGATTCTGTACGTAAGATAAATCCAGTTTCTTCTGTCGTTGCTTTATTAATGTAAATAAAAGCAATTTGGTGTGTACCAGTGATGCCTCCATTTGTATAATTTACTTCGTACATGAAGTCTACACCGTTATTAGAAGCATCCGTACCATTTCCAAATGTCCAAATGTTCCAACCTTCATAGTCTTGAGTTGCATCGTAGTAGATGACAGTCATCGTAACAAAATCTGCATCGATTGTGCCAGGTGCTTCTGCGTCTTCTTTAGCAAGACCAGCAGCGATCATTGCAGCTTCTCTTGACATATAAGCAGCGTCTTGGCCTTGAACAAAGTAAACGTGAAGTTCATTTTCTGTACTTGCTTTGAAGTCCACACGGTCATAAGAAATGTTTTGTCCATTCTTAGAATCTTTAGCAGCATCACCAAATGCTGGCCAAGAACTGATTGGTTCGCCTTCAAAACCGAATGCAAATGGAATGAATTCACCTTTGTCTGCCATTGATGCTTTGTCAACATCCAATTCAATTAATGCCCATCCTTCACTGTCAACAGTAAGGCTTGGTACACCATTATTTGATCCACCATTACCATTTCCCCAAGTCCAAACACCAACGCCATCGGTGTCGCCAGCGAACTTGTAATAATGAATAAATACTTTTTCTCCTTCAGCAGCATCTACTTCAACAAATAGTGATGAACTAAATGCGAAAGTAAATAATGCGATTAGAGCAAATAAAACTTTTTTCATTTTCTTCCTCCTTATGAAATCTTTAACTTCACTTTCATTTTACACTATGAAATCGCTTTTGTCATCTTTGGATGTTGTGTAATGGGTTTCACAATTGATAGCGTTTACATAAATTGCCGTATTATGATAAGATATCTTATGAGGAGGCTTTACAATGACAAAAATGAAAAAGTTAACGTTACTATTTTTAATGATTTTTACATCCTTATTTATAGTGTCGAATTTAAAAGCTGCGGTAGACAGCCCAAATCTATACTTCCACTATTTTAGGTATGACGCAACCTATACCGACTGGGACGCACATATTTGGAAATTTGGAAATACCGGCGTTGATATTCTTCCAGTCGATGAAGAAATCAACTCCAAAACCTGGGGTACATTTAAAATTGATGGTCCTGTCGGTTTAGAAGATGAATACGGGTTTATTATCCGTTCAAGAGGATCATGGGATAAAGACCGTGAACCGGGTGGTGACCGTATCGTCAAAGTAAGTGATGGTAAATTGATTGATGGCGACTATCACTTCTACATTATTCAAGGTGACGTGGTTGTTTATTCCGAAGTACCAGAAACTTTCCACAAGATTTTAACGGCTACTTTTACCTCATCAACTGAAGTTAGATTTCAAACAACCGTTGATGTTCCGGATTTATCCTCTGTTAAATTATATAAGGATGATGTATTAGTTCCTGTGAATAACCTTAAGGGATCAAAGACAGGTTATACCTTTACAACAGACACCGTCGATTTATCTTTCGTTTATCGCTTAGAGGCTTTATTTGATGATCAAGGCGCAACCACAGCTAAGTTAAATGTTGGTTTCGATGGGGTATATAATTCACCATTTTTCGAAGCGGCTTATGGTTATGAAGGTAACGATTTAGGTGTTTCGTATTCACCAACCGCTACGACATTTAAACTATGGGCACCAATCAGTGATGAAGTGACTTTAAACATTTATGATGCCGGACACCCAACCTCTGTTAGAGCAGACGGTGATGATTCAGCCACGTCACATACAATGACTCGTGGTGAAAAAGGGGTCTTTGAACTAACTTTAAACGAAGACTTAAAAAATAAATATTATACCTATACCGTTAAAAATGGCAACGTCATAAATGAAGTCGTTGACCCATATGCAACCTCAAGTGGTGTGAATGCCATTCGAGGGGCTATTGTTGATCTTGAATCTACCAACCCTAGTGGATGGGATGATTTAGAACTACCTAAGTACAGTGGCCGTTACGTTGATGCGATTATTTATGAACTACACGTTAGAGACCTGACTAGCCACAGCTCATGGACAGGCAAGAGAGAACACGTTGGTAAATTCTTAGGTATTGTGGAGTCAGGAACAACCTATACTAAAGGCACAACAACCGTTAAAACGGGGCTTGACCACATGGTTGAACTCGGCATCACACACCTTCACTTATTACCAGCATTCGAATTTGGTTATGTCGATGAAACAAGACTCGATGATCCTAATTACTTCAACGTCAAAGACGGTGGGTTTAACTGGGGTTATATGCCAACGCTATTCAACGTGCCAGAAGGTTCTTATTCAACCGACCCTTACACTGGTTCAACTAGAGTAAGTGAATTTAAACAAATGGTTAAAGGGCTGTCTGATAACGGCATAAGAACTGTGATGGACGTGGTCTATAACCACACAGGCGATGCAAACTATAATTTCAATAAGATTCTACCAAACTACTTCTTCCGTCTAAATAGCGAAGGCTCACTATCTAATGGTAGTGGTACGGGTAATGAAACCGCATCTGAACACTACATGATGCGTAAATTCATGGTCGATAGCCTCATCTATTGGGCGACCGAATATAACGTCAAAGGCTTCCGCTTTGACTTGATGGCACTTCATGACGTTGAAACCATGAATCTAATTGCTGAAGAATTACACAAAATCGATCCTACCATCATCATTTATGGTGAACCTTGGACAGGCGGGACAACCCCACTGCCGTTATCTCAACAAGCAACCAAACAAACCATGAATCAAATGCCTGGTGTTGCGTCATTTAATGATATTGCAAGAAACTCAATTCGAGGTAGCAACAACGGTGGTGGTCAAGGTTGGGTTCAAGGTAAGAATGACGAAGTTGGTAACATTAAAAACACCATTTTAGGCACTAGAGGTACGGATTACACCTTTACTAGTCCTAATCAAAACGTTAACTACGTTTCAGCTCACGATAACTCTACACTAGCCGACCAAATCCGTTTAACGTCTGGTGGAAAAACAACTGTAATTCGTAAGTTAATGCAAATACAAGCAAATGCGATTGTCTTAATGTCTCAAGGTGTCCCATTCATACACGCGGGTGCTGAAATGATGCGTTCAAAACCAGACAACTCAGAAACGAGTGGTTACAACCATAACTCTTATAACGCCTCAGATAAAGTCAATCAAATCAACTATAACTTTAAAGTTGACTACAACGACGTCTTTAATGAATATAAAGAACTCATTGAGTTTAGAAATACACACCCTTCATTTAGACTAAATACATTCGATGAAATTGATCAAACAGTCAGTATACTTGAAACAGGTAATGATGGGTTAGTTGCTTATCGCTTAAAAAACAATAAAGACACCTACCCAGATATGATTGTTATACACAACAATGGTTCATTACCAATGGCACAGTTTACCTTACCACAAGGCACAGACGAAACAAACGTGGATGGCGACTTGGTTTGGAAAATTGCTTATACCAATTTAGCACAAACATTCAATAACGCTGAAATTGAAAATGGTAAAACCGTCAATATCTCAGCGCATGAAACCGTCGTTGTTTATTATGGACAAAATTCAAATGCAACCGAGGTCATTCCAGAACCATCAGGCAGCAATGATTTCCCACTGCTTGCGATGATATTAATTCCATCGGCTATCATCCTTGGTGTTGGTGCTGGCTTATTCTTCTATTTTAAAAAACGTTAACCAAGCAAACAGTTGAAATCGAGATTTCAACTGTTTTTTTATTCAATCATTTGTCAAAAAAACCAGCAAAATTTGCTGGTTTACTGTAGATATTCAACGTCTTTTTGAGTCTTATAAATGTCATTAATTTGAATTTGCTTACTCTTATGATAAATAATCAATAGCATCAAAGGCAAACCAAAGTTGAATAACACAATGGTAATCGGTGGTGCTAGCAATCCAATGAGCATACTAATAATCGATGGTAATAACGAAGCGAAAAATGATATTTTTAAGATTTCACTATAAATTGGAACGTTATGGTCTCTAATTCTTAAAAGTCTTGCGAACATCGCAATAATTAACATGAAAATTAAATTAGTAACAAAGAAGACCACAATGAGCACCAAGATTAAAGGTAATAAGAACGTTGATTTTAGTGAAACATAGATATTATTATATATCATAGTCATCGCATCATCACTGTCCATATTCTTTAAATCCGATACGTGGATATTTGAAAAACGTTGGTAGTCATAATTAAAGGACACACCTGCTAAATAAACTTCAAAGCTCGAATCATTGAAGATAATCGTATTAATTTTTGTACTTATACCCTCTATTTTAGTCGAAGTTGTGTTTAAAATGATAATAAACGAATCATTTAAGTTTGTCGTGATTACTTGATCTTCTAACTCAGGTGCGTAATAGAGTTTGCCCTGTGCAATTGAGAAATTAGGCAACTCATCTAACAGTCCATCGATTTCTTTAGTCGCAAGTTCTGCACCGATTAATTCATAATTTGTGGTCTTTGAGTTAATCAAATTCAAGCTTATCGGAAAAACCAATAAAACAGAGGCGATTAGGTAAACTAAGAAGGCGTGAAACCAACGTGCGTCTTTAAGAAAGTAGATGTCTTTGACTTTAGTTAATGACACAAACAGTGCATGTTTCATTTTTTCACCAAGTACAAGCTAGTTCTCGGTGCCATTTGACCATTGTATTCTCCATTTGTGTAGTAAAGAACGTCGTAACCATCCAAACTAAATTCAAAATTTGAGGTTAAAAAGTTGTGGTAAACAACCACTTCTTGTTGGTAATCATTTAGCGTTGCTGTGCGTTTATAAGCTGAGATTAAGCTGCTTGATGTTTCAATAATCTCGAACTGACCGTATTTTAATGCAGGTTGACTGTTTCTAAGATTTAGTAGTGTTTTATACGCATTAAATAGAGAATTTGGGTTGTTTTTTTGTGTTAAGTAATCGTCTGTATTTACATCGTAATTGATGCATTTACTGCACCAATCGGTTTCAAACTCATTGCCCCAAACAAATGGCAAGCGTCTTGTTTCATCCCAAATGCCATCGGTACCATCTGATTTAATGCCCTTCATTCCGAGTTCTTCACCATAATAAAGATACGTGTTACCTGGTAAGCCCATTAATAGTTCTAAGGCGAATTGATTTTGGGTTTCATTAAGAATTGATGCTGTTCTATCTTGGTCGTGATTTCTTAGAAATGGTGCATCTATAAAGACTTCGTTTTGACCAACAAATTGATTGTTATAGGCATCCATCACATTTTGAAACGCACGGTAGGTTTGATTCACGTCATTGATGTATTTATAACCTGAGTTGCTACCTTTGGCGATGTCGATAATGCGATCGGAGACATCAAAATTAAATAGGCTATCAAATCCTTGATAAAAAGACGCACTGTAATCTTTCGTTGTCCATACTTCGCCAACCATGTAAACGTCTTGGTCATACTGACGTAATTGTGCTCTTAAGAATTTAAAGTAATCAATCGACAACAACATGTCTTGTGAAGCGGGTAGGCCGTTGACGTAAGGTCTTGAATTAAAGATATGAACCGCTGCATCGACTCTAAAACCTTTAACGCCTTTATCGATCCAAAACTTCATTACTTTTAACATTTCTTCTTTAACTTCTGGTTTTGAATAATCAAGTTCTGGCATCCAACCCCCAAAATATGAAAACGCGGTATACCAATCACGATTTGAAAGATACCAAGGGTGTTGGTCAGACGTGTGGTTTAATACCATATCGATGGTAATATCGATGTTCATTTTTTTAGCGTCATTGACTAATGCTTCAAACTCTTGCATCGTCCCATATTCTTCATTAACGTCGTAAAAATCTGTTACATCATACCCATGATAACTTGCTGAAGGATGTATCGGTAGCAGCCATAACGCGTTAATCCCTAACTCTTTAAAATAAGAAAGATTTTGTCTAATCCCCTCAAAGTCACCGATACCATCGTTATCACTATCGGCAAAACTTCTGACAAATACTTGGTAGTAATTGTTATGTCTAGGGTATGCTTCTCTAAACTGTGTTAAGATTGGATCTTCTTTTACTTGCTCATCTTTATCACAACCAAATAAGAAGACTCCGGATGTCATAATGAGCATCATTAATAGTATTTTTTTCATTTTTTAGCACCTCTTTATCTATTATATATCATACCACACCCTAAATGTGTAAGGGTTTACATGTTTACTCTTTGTCAAATCAAAGAAAACTACGCTATAATGAGGTTGATATCAAATAAAGGAGGATATTCTTTGTAAATCTTCAAAGAATTACACAATATGAACACATTTGCTTTACTACATCGTTCTAAATCTGAAATGGCTTACGCCTATGATAATGAGACACTTCACTTGTGGTTAAGAACTCAAAAAGGTGACTTTAACCAGGTCAAACTTGTCTATGGTGACCCATTTCGATACGAACCCATTGATGAAAAACAAATACACTGGGCTTGGAAACATGAAAACGCCAGTGACCTAGTCATGACTAAGAAAATGTCAGATCATGTCTTTGACTATTATTTTATCGCAATTAAACCAATTCACAAACGTGTAAAATACGCTTTTATCCTAGATGACACCTATCTCTATGGGGCAAGAGAAATCTATGACCTTAGAGAAGATCACGACAAAAAGAAAAAATTCAATTTATTCAACTACTTCAACTTTCCTTTCATCAATGAAGTTGACGTAATCAAAATCCCAACATGGGTAAAAGAAACCGTATGGTACGAAATATTTCCAGACCGATTTAATCGATCGACTGACGCTAAAAACACAATCACTCATGCCTGGGGAAATCCAAAAGAGGAAGTCACCAATCAAATGATTTTTGGTGGTAACATCAAAGGCATCATCGAAAAACTCGATTATTTGGTCGATTTGGGTATTACAGGCATTTATTTTACCCCTTTATTTGAAGCGGATTCGACCCACAAATATGACACCATCGATTATTTTAAAATCGATCCGTCCTTTGGAACAAACGACGATTTCAAACGACTGGTCGATGAATCACATAAGCGCGGCATTAAGGTTGTTTTAGACGCCGTATTCAATCACTGTGGTTACGATCATCCTTATTTTCAAGATGTGATCAAACATGGAAAAAACTCGCCATACTTCGATTGTTTTTTTGTCAAAGACGAGCCACTTCTCAATTTCAAACTAAACGAAAATCAACGACCAATTTACCAACCTGGTCTTGTCCCTAATTATCATACGTTTGCCTTTACACCTTATATGCCTAAGTGGAATACCGAAAACCCAATCGCAAGAAAACACTTGCTTGATGCGGCGGCTTACTGGATAAAGGAATACGACATCGATGGCTGGCGATTAGACGTTTCAAATGAAGTCAGTCATGATTTTTGGAGGGCCTTTAGAAACACGGTAATAAGTGCTAAAAAAGACGCTTTTATCTTTGGAGAAAACTGGGACTACTCAATGCCTTGGCTACAAGGTGATCAGTTTGACAGTGTGATGAATTATGAATTAATCTATCCTATCTGGCAATTCTTCGGTCACGACCCTTATGTACCTAAAATTAAGGCCAGTGAGTTTGTTTTCTTAATCAATAAACTCTATGCGAGCTATCCTAGACAAATCTTAGAGGCCATGTTCAATTTGGTTGATTCTCATGACACCGCACGTATTTTAGACCGTTCTTTAGAGAACACCGATTTGGCCTACTTAGCTTACTTATTTATGTTTAGCTTTCCTGGTACACCAACCATTTATTATGGTGGTGAGGTCGCATTAACCGGTAAGGGAGACCCTGATAACAGACGTTGTATGACTTGGGATGAAAACGATCAAAACCTTGACTTTAAAGCCCGTATCAAACAGTTAATCAGACTTAAAAAAGAAGACACTACGTTTAAATCAAGTGACATTGAATTTGTATATCATAACGATGATCAACAAGTCATCGTATACAAAAAGATTAGTGATTTCGAGGTGACATACTTCTTTTTAAACGCTTCAAATCAAACACAAGTAGTGAGTCTCGATTTTAACATTGAAGGTCACTGTTTATTAAATGACCATTTAATCTCTGATGACCAATTTACTTTAAAGCCATTTGGCTCACTTATTATTAAACAATCAGCAAAATAACAAAAAAAGACCACCAGTACAATGAAAACTGGCGGTCTTTTTCTCATTTATTAATAATCGTTAAAATTTCTTTTGGATGATTTACAATGTACTTCGGTTGATATTTCTTTAATACCGTTTCATCTCTAAATCCCCATAAAACAGCGATCGCATCGACGTTTGCATTGATTGCCGTTTGCATGTCCACATCGGAATCACCCACAAACAAGACGTCTTCTTTACTAAGCTTAAGCGCCTCGATGGCATAAAATAACATTTCTGGCGATGGTTTCCTCTTTAGTTCACTCGTTTCGCCAAGTATCACTTCAAAGTAACCTGGAAACAGTCCTTCAATCAATGGAATTACTTGTGGCATTGGCTTGTTTGAGACGACCGCTAAGCGAATGTTTTTTTCTTTTAATTGATTTAACAAATCATAAACCCCATCATAAGGTTTTGTTAAATCCGCCTTGTGTATTTCATAATGCGCCTCATAAGTCGATAGGCATTCAAGTACTTGTTCTTTGGGTTCTGTAAAGCCAATCGAACGCTCAATCATTTGTTTTGCCCCATCACCAACAAACGATCTGATTTCATCTAAAGTTCGCTCCTTGAATCCGTGCTTCTTTAACATATAGTTAACGCTATTTTTTATATCGTCTAATGTATTTAATAACGTCCCGTCTAAATCGAATAAAATTGCTTTAATCATGATTGATCACCCTCTTAATTATTTTGTCGTAAATTGGAAACATTTCCGGTTCTGTGACGTATTTTTTATACTCACTGATTTTAATCCATCGAACCCCATTTGTTTCTTCATGGTTGATAATTAACTTTGTTTTATCACTAGCCACAAACGCAAACGATACGTTTAAGTGCATATGCGAACTTACGGGTAAACCGCGTTTGACGTGAAACCAAACCGGTAATGCTTCAATACTAACAGGGCTTGAAGAAATGACTCTTAACTCGCTTACGCCTGTCTCTTCAATGGCTTCTTTTTTAGCTACTTCTAAGAAATCCGTATTGCCATCTAAATGACCACCCGTCCAACTCCATGAGTCATACATCTTGTGATAAATCATGAGTATTTGATCAAACGTTTCATTAAATATGATCGATGAGGCAGTAAAGTGCATCATTGGGTGGCGATTTACTAATTCTTCTTTGAATAAGCTGATTGCTTGAAGAAACTGCTTTTTATCTTCAATCTCAAATGAATCCTTAGGCTCATAATTCGATATTATTTCAAACATTTCTGATTACCTCCTAGAAACTTACCCTTATATGATACAACATAATTGCATGATTTTCACATTTAAATTCAAAATAGTGTTGTAATTATTTTTTAAATATGTTATCATAATTTTGCGCTAAAAATAAGATGCATCCGTAGCTCAGTCGGTAGAGCAACTGACTCTTAATCAGTGGGTCCACGGTTCGAGCCCGTGCGGGTGTACCATTAAAAATAAGACGCTATCTCAGTGAGGTAGCGTTTTTTGTTTATTTCTAACTCAAATGCCTTGTTAGGATTGATAGTGCATGATTAAAGGGACCATCATTTCATCTTTTAAAAGACCAGCGTGATGCGCTTTAAACTGATTCACTTCTTTTAGTTGAATCATGTAATTTGATTTGGCTATGGCCATATAATCACCGATAAATTCGTTTAACAACGGATGTTTTACCCCATCACCAAGCAATTTCGTTTCTAAAAATTCTTTTCTAGTTAACAAAATGAAATTCTTTTTAAATAGCCTTTTAAATTCATTTTTAAACGCTTCATGCATCCCATCTTTTAGATAAAATGCACACGCCCTTGGTTCAACCGAAGGCATACGTCTTAGGGTTTCTAAAAGCGTTTGTTCGTTATTGATATTAATCGGCTTGACATCCACTAATCCGTGATCAGCGATCAACACAATTAAAGTATCTTTAGCGACGTTTGTGATTAGACGTTTAACTTCTTTTTCAAGTTGTCCAATTAATTTGGTTAACTGTGGATCTTTTGTTCCTGTCTCATGAATGGTTTTATCTGGTTCAACCCAATAACAATAGCTAAAGCTAGCTTTACCCTTACTGACATTAATTAAGTGATCGACTTGAGCCTTGAATGTATCAAACCCATTATCTCTAAAACTCGGAAACACTTCATAGACGTGAAGATTGGGATTGGCTCGTTTGATTTTTGTAAAGATGGTTTCATAGCTTAAATCTCGTCGTTGAAAGTTCTCTTTTAGTACTTTTGTTTTGTCATAAAAATCTTCATTCATAAAAACAACGGTATTCGAATCATCTTTTTTATTGTATTGTGTCCATCCGATGTGACCATGTGAAAACGGGGGTAGCCCTGAGATAACGCTTGTTGTTGCAGCTACCGTCGTTGGTGGAAAAACAGACGTAATTTCAGCTTTCATTAACGTTCTAAATAGCGAGTCTTTGCTCGTATTCTTCTTAAGAATATTAACACCAAGCCCATCAAGTAATACTAACATCACGTGCTTTGGATTCTTATTTAATTCGTTTTCTAGCAACTGAATTGAGTCGTAAGGACTTGTTACTCCGTAATGCTTAAGAATCGTTGCTGAAACATTTAAGATTGAGTTTTGATAATTAGGATAAACGGTTTTCACAGGTGGTCCCCTCTTCTTTTATCTTGTTGTATTTGGATTAAAGAAAAACGTGAATAATCAAACATTCACGTTTTTACATTCTTATTCGACTTTCAATAATTGTTCAATATTTAGTCGTTCCATATGTAACATTGCTCGTGTTACTCTGCCGACTTTTTCAAGATCAGAAGATCCTAATAGGTTCATTAATTGTTTTGGGACAATCTGCCATGTCACACCAAATTTATCAACTAACCAACCACAATTTTCGATTTTACCATCTTTACCTAAGGTATCGTAGTAATAATCTAGTTCTTCTTGTGAATCACAACTTACTAAAAACGAAACTGCGCCACTAAATTTCACATATGGACCGCCGTTGATTGCCATAAAGATTAAGTCATTTAAGCGAAACGTTGCTTGGAATAACTTCCCTTTCAATGGACCATCGTAATGCTCCCGCTTTTCTAGCACTTCACTATCTTTAAAGACTTCAAGATAGTACGCAATAACATCTTCCAAGTTGTCGTTAAACCACAGGAATGGATGTATTGTTTGCATTGCTTTCACCTCTCATACCTAGATTATATCAATCTTCAAATCGAAATACAAGATTAAATGTTAGCGTTTTCAAAAATAGGTATTTTATGTGAATTATTATTTTTTGTTAGAAACGATAAAAAATCAGGCATTGATTGCCTGATTTCATTCATAAGTTTATTAACTATCGGTTACTGCTCATTTTTACAGTTAAATAATTTTGTTCGAATGCTTCTGGGTAAGGGTAAGCTTCTTCTCTTAAACGTTTAAATAAAACATAGATTAACTTACGTTCGTAATCAATTCTTGTAATTACGCCCATTTCTTTTTCATTCAATACTTGTACTTTTTCGCCAATTATGCGAGATTCATTGCTCCAAGCCATACTTAATACCTTCTTTCCCCAAATATATTATAACACAAAAAGTATTTTCTTACCTAGTAAAATTATTTAATGATTGCACTAGACGTTATTTTCTTCACAATTCGTCTGAACGTTTCTAGTTCTTCTAGCTCTAAGACACTAAATAATTCCACGTATTTGTCTTCAACGGTCTTCATCAAGGTGTTTGATAGTGCAAGGCCTTTTTCGGTTAACACCAGTTTATAATTGATTTCCAAGTTTTCTTGAAAATCTTTTTTCACGTAATTCTTTTTGACTAAATCATTGATCGCTCTTGACGTATTTGCTTTATCGACACCTAATTTACTGGTTAGTTCTTTTTGGGTTAATCCTGTCTTAAAAACAGACAACAGTTTAATGTATGGTGCATGAAGTCGGCTTATATTAAAATCTTTAATTTGATCATCTAACGATTGATGAATCATTTTTGTTAAACTGTGAAGTTCTTGAGTTAGACTTAAATAGTCGTAGTCAATGTGCTTTTCACTCATACTTGTTCAACCTTTTCAAACTGACTGTTGTAGAGGTTGGCATAAAAACCATTTTGTTTTAATAGCGTTTCGTGATTACCCGATTCGATGATGTCGCCTTCATTCATCACAAGGATGATGTCTGCATTCTTAATTGTTGAGAGACGGTGGGCAATAACAAATGTCGTTCTGCCATGCATTAGTTTATCCATCGCTTCTTGAATTAATACTTCTGTTCTTGTGTCGACACTTGAGGTTGCTTCATCAAGAATCAACATCGGTGCATTTCTTACCATGGCTCTAGCAATTGTAAACAACTGCTTTTGTCCTTGTGAAATACCCGATTCTTCATCTAGAATCATCTGATAACCGTTTGGAAGTGATTCAATAAAGTGATGAATATTCGCCATTTGAGCAGCCTTAATGACTTCTTCTTGAGTAACGTTTTTAGATCCATACGTTAGGTTGTCATAAATAGTACCTTTGAATAACCAAGCGTCTTGTAAGACCATCGCAAATAAATCGGCAATCTTCTCACGGCTTAATTCATGAATACTAACGCCATCAAACAAAATATCCCCTTCATTGATTTCATAGAATTTCATAATCAAGTTCACTAAGGTTGTTTTACCTGCGCCTGTTGGTCCAACAATCGCGATTTTTTGACCTTTTGTTGCTTCTAAATTAAAGTCTTTAATGATTATTTTATCTGATTGATAACCGAATTTAACGTGTTTAAAGGTAACGTTTCCTTCAAGTGAATTGACTGATTGATGAAGATTAGATTCATCGGTCATTTCAGCTTGTTCTAAGAATTCAAACACACGTTCAGATGCAGCGATTGCACTTTGAACTTGGTTAAATGATTGAGCAATCTGCCCAAGTGGCTGTGAGACCCTGCGATTGTATTGAATCATTGACTGAATATCGCCGATTAAGATAACGCCTCTCACGGTCAATATGCCACCAAAAACACCAACAGCAAGGAACGATAAATTTGAAATAAATGTCGTAATTGGCATCATTAAGCCAGAAAGAAATTGGCTCATGTAGGCACTTTTTTCCATTTCATTGTTATACTTTTCAAATTTTTCTAAGTTTTTATTTGATGCATTGAATACTTTTACAACGTTATGTGCGGAATAGATTTCTTCGATGTGACCATTGATTTTCCCCAAACTCTTTTGTTGCGATCTAAAGTATTTTTGTGAAAACTTCATCACAATCATAATCGCAACAAACGAAAGTGGAATTGCGACAAATGATACAATCGATAATTGAATACTGATGGTAATCATGATAACGACAATACCAATAATTGAGGTAGCCGATGTAATCAATTGTGAGACCGATTGGTTTAACGCTTGACCGATGGTATCAATATCATTTGTTACAATTGATAAAACCTCACCATAGCTTTTGTTGTCAAAATACGCCAGTGGCAATCGATTAATTTTTCTTGATATTTGTGTTCGATATTGCTTAACTGTGCTTTGTGTTACTCGCGTTAAGATAAACGATTGAATAATATTAAAAATCATACTTAGTAGATATAAGACGATTAAGAGTATCGCTATTTGTCTAATTTTATCAAGATCGATTTGTGTACCTTCTTTAACCGATAAATGCACAACGTTCGTAATATCACCTAACAAGGTCGGTCCTAAAATGTTAAATACGGTAGACATTCCAGCAAATAAAAACGCAATTAGTAACCAAAGTTGGTAACCTTTCATGCTGTTGATCAATTTCATTAATGACTTTTTCATATTTTTAGGTTTTTGAACGGCGCCCATACCGTGTCCTGGGCCATGCCCTGGTCCGCGTGATTGTGTGTTATTTACTCGTTTATTCATGAGCTAGTTCCTCCTCAGACAATTGAGAATATGCCATTTCCTGATACACATGATTTGTCTTTAATAGCTCTTTATGTGTGCCCTTACCGACAATTTTGCCTTTTTCTAAGACAACAATTTGATCCGCGTGAAGTATGGTGCTAATGCGTTGTGCCACAATCAATTTAATCGCGTTTTTCGTCGTTTTTTCCAGTTCTCTTCTTAGTTTACGATCGGTTTGATAATCAAGCGCACTAAACGAATCATCAAATATGTAAATTTTAGGTTGTTTGACAATCGTTCTTGCAATACACAAGCGCTGTCTTTGGCCACCAGAAAAGTTCTTACCACCTTGAGATACTGGTGCGTTAAGATTATCTTCTAAAGCCATAACAAAGTCCTTAGATTGCGATATTTCAAGGGCACTTAATAATTCTTCATCCGTGGCATGTTCATTACCTAATCTTAAATTCGATTGGATGTCACCTTGAAATAACATCCCTTTTTGTGGCACATAACCAACCAAATCAATCAAATCCGTTTGTTTCAGGTCTCTGATATCGATGTCATTAATTTTAATCGAACCGTGAGTCACATCATAAAATCTAGGAATTAGATTAATGATGGTTGATTTTCCACTACCGGTTGATCCAATGAAAGCCACCGTTTGTCCCATATTTGCTTCAAAATTGACATTTTCAATGACACATTCTTCCGCATTTGGGTATTTAAAACACACATCTTCAAACTTAATATGAATCGCTTCTTCTTTATTTATCGTCTTTGGATTAACTGGGTCTTTAATCTTTGTTTTGGTGTTAAGGACTTCTCTAATACGCTTAGCTGATACTTGGCCTCTTGGAATCATAATAAAGAGCATGGTAAGCATCATAAAACTAATTAGTATTTGCATCGAATACGTCGTAAATTGTGTTTGAATCGCGATGCCATCGTAACCGTTTTGTCCTAAGTTGCCTTGATTAATTAATACCGCAGCTAGCCAAACAATGGCTAAACTGACCCCATTCATTGCTAAAGCCATGTTAGGCATTAATAACTGCATCCCGCGATTAACAAACAGGTTAAGTCTCGTGATGCGTTCATTGATGTTTTCAAATTTATCTTTCTCAATCTCTTGAGCGTTGTGTGCACGAACAACTCTTAGCCCAACTAGGTTTTCTCTTGTGACTAAATTAAGCTCATCATTTTGTTCTTGCATCACCTTAAATTTTGGTGTAACAAAAACGAAGATAACACTGATCACCGTTAAAATAAAGATAACCCCAATGGCGGTTATGATCGAAAGCTCACTACTTAGCCCTGAAATCTTTAACACACCTCTGATTGCCATCATAGGTGCTGTGATGGCCAATCTAAGTAAAATTATCATCACCATTTGTACTTGCTGAATGTCATTTGAAGTTCTTGTAATCAGTGAGGATGTTGAAAATTGATTGATTTCTTCTAATGAGAATCCATCCACCTTTAAATACAATTGTTTACGCAAATTCTTTGAGAGGTTTGCGCCGATGCGTGAGGCTAAAAAACTCGCTAAAATGGTTGTCGATATGCTAACAAGTGTGATTAAAATCATACTGAGTCCTATCGAAAGAATTTCATCGGTTTGTGGCGTGCCTGTCGTATCGGCTATACCGATACTTCGAATAATATCTGCGACTTTGTCGATTAATCTTAAGTCAAATTCAATTTGAATGTAGATTAAAGCCACAATTAAGATAATGAGTGGGTAGTACCACCACTTAAAGTATTTTGCTAGTTTTAACATAATGAATCTCCAATCTTGTTGACTACTCAACTGTTAGCATTTTATCACTTCTTTGTTGAGCAGTCAACAAAAATGTTTTATAAAAAAAGGACATCGAATGATATGATACCTCTAAAGTAGACACAGGAAATAATATAAAGAAAAATATATTATTACTGTTAATACTTGGAGGTATTTTATTTTGAGAAAAAACAAACGATTAAGTTATGAAGAGAAGCTTAAAAT
>Ga0265295_1001786_pt1 | contig 36680 bp, 27 predicted proteins | sample Munlansysbiofilm_FD_192503 | JGI IMG/M metagenome (GOLD analysis project Ga0265295, IMG submission 192503) | Leachate microbial communities from a municipal landfill in Southern Ontario, Canada - Methane capture system biofilm | ecosystem: Engineered > Solid waste > Landfill > Unclassified ... | reverse complement strand
AGCGCCTCGGAAGATGAAAACCGGCAACGCATCATGACAAACAAACGGCCAAGGGCCTCTGCAAAAGAGCTATCGAAGGGCAAATAAAGAACCCTTGTCTCATGTTTTCCTGTTTTTCAACAGCCTGCTAGTGAGTGAATTGTGATAATCGTGTGTATTTTGACGCCCAACGTGAAGTTCACTGGAAATTTTGGAGCGCATCGAAAAAAAATTTCCAGTGGCACGTTTTGTTCGCTCTATTTTTTCTTTTTCAGTTTTGTTGGATTCAAATATTCAACTAAAAACATGTCACTTGATTCTTGCGATTTAATATTTTTCAAAAAAGGACGTTTTTCATCTTCACTGAGATGCTTGTTAATTATTTTTACAATTTGTCGTTTTTCCCAGGAATCAGCTCTAGAAAAATATCGCCTGATTTCTATAATTTCACTTCTTGATACTAAATCTTCTAGGGAAGTTAATACGGATCTACCAATATAAGCCCCTGCGTTTCTTTTAAGCTCTCTGAAAAAATCAAGTAACACAGTCTTGTTCTGAAAATCTTGGCAGCCGAGAAGTCTTACTATCGCAATGGTAATGTATTCAGGAAGGTAAACGCTTTTAGACAATCTTTGAGAAAACAATTCTTGAATATTCGTTTTGTCAGACACAGGAATGTTTTCTCTATATTTAATTAACACATCTACAATATAGGGAGTGAACTGAGGAAAAAGATCTGCGAGTTCAGGAAGATAAGCAAATAGAGTGAATTTTTTTGAACCTATTATAGATTTTGTGAAAGCTGTAATTTCTTCAGGTTCGATAAGTTTCTTTTTCTTAATATCTTCAAAAAGACCTTGAGGATCACTGTCTTTTAATTTCTCGATTTCCTTTGCACTTGGGGTACGGAAGCGAGTAGGAATAATACCACCATATCCAGCCATTAGTCTGAATTGTGGCTCTGGACCGCTTGTTTCTTTAATGGATTTTTGTGTTTTTGATTGCTCCGTGTCAGTTGCAGGTTTTGCTGTAATTGATTTACTGGTTGCTTTATCAGAAACATCTTTAATTTCAGTTTTACGCTGGTTAATTGTTAGTCCTTCAAGCCATAATCTTTCTATAAGTTGTGTCAACCAATAGTGGGCAGTATGCACATTAGGAGCAAAAAGTCTATAGTCATCTACAAACCTAGAGAATTTGACACCTATTGAAAGTAGATAATTATCAACTTCCAATAACGATGCTTCGGCAAATATTCGACTTGCATTAGAGCCAACTGGCAATGAATATGAATCTCTGTTTGCCCAAAATAGCAAAAGTTCATTTAGTTGTTTAACCTTTGCTTTTTCAAACCCATGAGAAAGAAGGATTGATTCAAGTCTGTGTAAATTTAGCCTGTCGTAAAAATTTGCTATGTCGCAGACAACAAGGGCTTTTACTCCTTTTTGTTTAATTTTTTCCGATACGTATTTTTTAAAAGAAGTAATATTGTATTTTTGATCAAATATATATCCTTTTTGTGGTTTGAATCGATAAGAAAATACTATTTTTCTGGATTTGTTTGGGCGAATAGTTTCCAATTGATCTGCAAATACTAAAGCAAGCGCCAGATATTTTATAGTATCTAAAGGATGCATAAGTGCGCATCTGCGAAAATCGAATGGTCCTCCTTTGGGTAGCAATACATGATCAATAGGCATGATTTCAAGAGATTCAAGAGAATTGCCATTGATACACTTGCTAACGTTTTCAGCTATTTTTTTCTGGAATAATTTATTTTTCAATAGGCTTAATTCAAATGGATGGTCAAAAATATCTGTCAATCCTTCCTTTAGAACATTTTGAACTGCTAAATAAGATGCTTTCTTAATATCCATATGCGTAATCTCTGAAAGCGAACAAGGTATTAGCTGGACGGAATCGTCCAGCTAATACACTCAATGGTGTTGTTAACGATAATAGCAAAAAACATGCTAAATCTATCATATTTCACAATGAAATAATGCTTAAAAATCCAATGGGCTTTTTGCCTCTTTTGCCGTCTTGCCTGGTATGCAGTGGGTATACATCATCGTTGTTCTCACTTCGGTGTACCCCAGCATCGTTTGGACTGTTCGTATGTCGCAGTCAGCTTGTAAAAGATGAGTCGCGAAACTGTGGCGAAAAGTGTGCGATTTAACCCGCTTAGTAAGTTTTGCCATCCGTGCGGCTCTTTTTAACGCGCCCTGAACCTGCGATTCATGCAGGTGATATCGTCTCCATTCTTTTGTTCCTGGAATCGGGGTCAGTTCCTTTTGTGGCAGCAACCATTGCGGATGAAATCTTTTACAGCAAACGGATATTTCTTTTGGAGTGAATCGACAAGAAATACTCCGGCATAGCCTGTTGCCACATCTTTTTCATGGAGCCCGTTCGATGTGCCGGGCTGTCCACCGCCCGAAGCGCAATCACATGCTCGCAGGTCCGGCTGTCGCCCATGACTCCCACGGTCTGGATGGGCAAAAGCACGGCAAAGGACAGCCACACCTTACGGTACCAGCCGCTGGCCTTCATCTCTTCCAGCACAAAGGTATTCTTATCCAGGCAAGAGAGTGTCGGCTTCGTTAATGGTAATCAGGGCCCCTTCCTGATACAGCTGGTTTAAAAACTCCTGGTGTCGGTGCCAATCGATACGACTGTCTCGTTCCAGGGCCGCCTGGTAGGTTGCTAGAGCAGTGGGTTTTTCAAGCAGGAGGAGTGTGGCCCGGTAAAAGCTGTGGGGTATGGTGATGATGCCTCTGCCGGTGAACAGGCAGACAGTGCGTTGGTAGGGGATCGGCTGCTGTTCGCTGGAGCTCAACTGTTGCAGCAGGGGAAGAAGGTCAAGATAATCCTGCTCGTGTATACTCATGCGACTGCGGTCGAGCTGTACCTTGTCGGCATCACAGAGCGTGGGGCGGGTACTGGTTTCCGGTTCAGGTGCCAGGGTGAGTTTGTTGACACTGAACCGAATGAGATCCGGCAAAAAGGCCGGTCGGCACAGTGAACTGCTGCCAAGTTCTTTGCCCAGTTCCTGGATAATGGAGACCAGTGGTGGTGCCGCGAAAAAAGTGGTTGCTTGCTCGTCTGCCGGATAGGACTCGATGACTGTTGACAGGATCTGCAGCCATTGGGTCTCCATGGAGGCCAGCAGAATGTGGAAGAGCTCATGGCAGTACTTTTCGATCAGTTCAAGAATCAGCAGCAGGGCCTCGTGTTGGACCAGGAAATCCTCTTCTGCCTGTGGGACCAGTAAGCAGAGATTATCAACTGGAAAACGATAACGAGTTCCCCTGTCAACCTGCTCTTTTAACAAAAGAAATTGAGAAAAATCCCGCGGATTTTCCTGGTGCTCTTCCCAGTACCGACTGGCCACATCACTGGAGAGATGATCGTAGCGCACATGTACCGGGAGCTTTTTACAGAGCATCCGATGTTTAAAGAGGAGGATAGCTTTGATCTCCTCTTCCAGGTCGCGGGTGGACAGGGTTGGATGATAGCGGCTGAAAAAGGTCTCTATCCGGACCTTCCCGTTAAAAACCTCGGCCACAGTGTGCAGGTTATCTTCCATGGCCGCCAGTGCATAGGTAGAGCCCCGCTTGATTCTCTCCCGGTGCGTATTCACGGTTACCTCCGGAGAAAATTCAAATATCGGTCGCGTATTTTCCCAGTTAAAGGCAGACTGATACAGCTTAAGAAACTCCTCATCAAGCAGATGCCAGGCCCCATAGTTAAGGGTAAAGTGGCCGCGTAGATCCGGATCATCGCCAATGGCCCGGAACAGGGCTTTGATCATGGCAGGGTCGTTTTCGTAGCAGAGATAAAGCACCGTGGTCCACTGTTTGAGCTGATGCAGGTCGGCAAGGATAGAGGGGAGAGCCCGTACAACAGGGAGGGGACGACCGGAATGGAGTCGGAAGGCATGGCGGCTGCCGCCGCAGTAGGCACAGTCAAAAATACAGCCGCGGCCAAGCAGGAGGGGGAAGCCGAGCTTGCTGTTGATTTTATCGATATAGATATCAGCGTCGAGCAGATGTGAACAGTCGGTAAAGGTCAGCTGATCAAACAACTTTTGGTCGATTAACCACGTGCTATCGTTGCGTCGCACTGTCCCTTCTTTATCTCTCCAGACCAGATTGGCAATTGATTGCCTGGCGTGGCCCTGAACGAGTTGCAACACCGGTTCTTCCGGATCGCCGGTCACGACACAGTCAAGCGCCGGGATACTGTGCAAAAGATCTTCAGCAAAATAAGAGGCTGTGAACCCACCTGCAAAGGTCAGGACCGTATTGCTCCAGTTCCGGATCAGCTGCAGGGCTTCCAGCAGGCCATGGGCTGTTTCCTGCCAGTGACAGGCCAGCCCGACATGGGTGGGTTGCAGTGTGGTGAGTACCCTGGTGAGTTGTTTGTGCAAGGTATCCTGAGAGTAGAGTGCCGGATTAAACAAACGGGTTTCGACTCCCTGTCTGCTGAGAAGGTCGCAGAGACCGAAGCATCCCATGGGGATGTAGAAGAAATAGGGGCTGGCACAGTTGATGAGCAGAAGGCGCGGTGACATTGGCAGGCAGTATTTATTGTTTGTTGGTTTGTGAGAAAAAATGCCGTGGTGCCTGTTGCACCGTCCGATCTTCAGCAATCTCAGTGAACTGGTTGAGCAGCATGTTCACAAGCAGTGCTGCGGCCTCACCAATTTTTTCGATTTGATCTTTGCGTACAGTCTGGAAAAACTGATCGCAGATACCCAGCTGTTCCCGGCTCCAGTGGCTGGTGAAGCCTTCTTTTCTCCCTTCCGGTTGTAACAGCGCCGGGTCTTGCCTGTAATCCCGACGACCATGGGCCCAGTTGATAACATGCTGATAGAAAAGCAGGCTTCGGTCAAGGAGGATATAAAGCAGTTGAATGTTGTTGACCGGCCCCACCTGCAGCTGTTCACTATCCAGCTTCATCCCCAGGAGCCGTGAGCCGCTGAGCAGCTCCTTGCCTTTCAAGGCGGTGGCACCGGCACCGATCAGACCCCCGACTGCTGAGAATACCCCAAAGGAGGTACCGATGGTGGCGGCATCAATGCCGACTCCGGCCGCTGCACCGAGTAAGGCCCCGGCCAGAATCAGCTGACGATCGGTCAGGCCGAGAAATTTCCAGGTACGTTGACTGAACAGATCTTCTTCCAGGATGGACTGGGGGGGCAGGTCGAGATGAAAGATGTTGTGTTTGAAGAGTTTTCGGATTGCCTGTTGGGTCTTGCGTTCCTGATCAGTGACATAGGTGAGGTATTGCTGATGAAGTTCCGTGCGCAGGGATTCCTGCCGGCCCTTTGGACAGGGCTTTACCCGTTGATACGAGAGCACGTCTTGCAGGAATGCGACAACAAGGGCCGCAGTACGCTGATTGCGCGCTTTCCAGTCCTCCTTAAAGGCCTTGATCACGAATCGGAGGGTTGGTTCCAGTTGCTGATCAATGCTTTTCAGGCTCTCCAGCAGCTCAATCCGTTGCCGGTAGGTGGCCCGGTGGGCGTTAAATATTCGAACCGCATTGAAATGTTGCCGAAAGGTGGCAAGCCATTTTTCCTGGTAAGCACTTTCTTCTTCTTTGCAGTTAAGCACCGCCATGCGAGGGGCTCCACTGAGCCGAAGAATTTCCATCTCCACCCGGTCCACATTCCTCAGCGGTCGTGACCCATCAGCCACAAAGATAACTCCTGCTCCTGCAGCCACAGGCCTGAGCAGTTCACAGTCGTCGGCAAAGGGAGGGTTGTCCTGATGAGCATGAATGAATGCAGGCAACAGCTCTTCAGGTCCTTCATAGTTCTGTAACCAGTGGAGGGTCTGACGTGGATTCTGAAAGCCCGGAGTATCAATGAAACGGATAATCGTTTGACCATCGATGCGCACAGGAAAAGTCTGACAGACAACCGTTTCACCGGGAACAGGGCTGACCCGTACCGAGTCATCTTCAGCAAGCGTTGAAAGAACAGAGGACTTCCCTTCGTTGGGATGACCGATGATGGCGAATTCGGGTATCTGTGACATCATGACTGTATCAGGGGGCGTACTTCGAGAAAGGCGTCTCCCACGACCTGCATCTTCTTGGTCCAGACCTGCAGGTGTTGCAGATCAACCGGTGTCAGCATGGTTGCCGGTGTTGGCCGACCAATCAGGAGCAGGATGATGGGTTTATGGCTGCCGATCAGCAGTCGCAGGTTGTGCAGCATCTGTTCAGTCTCTCTGAGTGGCGGCTGCCAGGCTTCCTGAAGGATGAAGATACCGGCTGTCATCTCGCTGATGTTCTGAGCATCCAGTCCGTCATCGTACGTGGTTGGCAGCGTTTCCAGGCCGTCGTAACGAATCCAGACAAAACTTGCGTGGGGTTCTATTTTTCGCAGATATTCACGTAAAAGGTTTTTTGGGCAGTCGTCGAAAAGCTCATCCGGGATGAACACATACCACTGTTCGCCTGTGGAATCCAGGCTCGATTCCATTGGTCTGTCTGCCGGAGTTGTCGGTACAGACGAGAAAGCCGCTGCTTCCTGCGATTTTCGGGAAGACGTCTTTTCCAGCATGCCACTGGTGTCAACCTGTGCAGTGGTCATACGCAGCAGAAGCCTGCGGGTCTTCAGATCGTTGCCGTAAAGTCGCTCCACAGCTTTTTGCTGGTAGATCAGACCTGCAACAAGTAAGACGCATCGGGGCAGTAATCCATAGACCAGCACGGCACAGACCAGAAAAGGCCACCAGGAGATGAGATCAGTGGTGGCAAGATGCGCAATGCCATCTTTTAGTATTATCCGGCTGCCCTGAATGTGCTCAAGACCCGGCACAGCCGCGGGAAGAAACCACGACCAGGGCAGGGCCGTCCATTGGACAACGGCAGCTATTGTCTCAGCGGAAAGTTGCAGGCTTGACTGCCAGGCAAAGGCGATATCAGAAAAAGTTACCTTGGCCAGGGTGGCAATGATCACCCCGATGTTAAAGCCGATACCACCCAGTTGCAGAAAGATGAAACCCGGCCGGATAAACAGTGCTGCCAGCTCCTTACGTTGATACATCCCGCTGGTGAACGAGGCCATTTCAAGGCGCTGTCGACCTGTCAGCAGGGGGTGCATCTTTTTGTACAGCCAGTTCAAAGCGCGTATGAACAGGCGGTTTATCAGTCGATAGGTTATGGAGGATGTCAATGAGCGTTGGCAGAGACCACGGTAGATGAAGAGTGCACCCTGTGCCCCAAGCAGTGCGAGCTGGAGGAGCACAAAGAGACCGAAGTACAGGGAAATATTTAAAGGTGCAGTGCCTGAGTAGAGGAGAAGAGAGCCGGCTGCACTCAGACCGGTGAACAGGCCCAGCAACAGGATCAGCCAGCTGCAGAAAAAGGAGAACTCCCGCCAGATTGCACCGGGCAAGGGCGTGTCTTCGTGTTCGCCGGCATGTTGATACTGGTGCCGACGGCTGCTTACCCACTCCCGGACCAGCAGGGAGTTTGAGTGCTCTGTCGTGTGTTCGGATCGCCGGGGTTTAATTGCAGTGAGATAGATTGTTCTGTCACGTTTGTTGAGAGCAGCAGCTCCTTCGCGTTTTTCTATCTCCTCATCGATCTTGAAAAAGTAGTGGAGGTCAATCAGATCAGCGATGTTCCAGCGTTTGGCCACGATCAGTCCTCAGATAAACAACTGCAGTGTCTTTATCGGTATCACGGCACTGCAGGGGGTGGGGCCGCCCAACAGGGAAGATCCCGGGTTGGCGCTCTGATTTTTTTCTTGTCCTCAATGTTGTTTTTCTCCTTCGAGAAAACAGGTGAGCTGGAAACCCTTGCCCTTCATATTGACTTCAGCTGAACAGGAAAAACAAAAATCGCGGTTCAAGCGGGAGCGAACCGCGTGGGAGGCGTTGATACGCATGGGCTCGGAGAGTGTCTGCAGACGGGCGGCAGTGTTGACCGTATCACCAAAGATATCGTAGAGATACTTCTTTGTCCCGACAATTCCGCCGATCACCGGTCCGGTGTGAATGCCGATCCGTACCTCCCACCTGTGGTTGGCTGTTTCGTTTCGCCTGGTTAAGTAGGCGATCATCTCCAGGGCTGCAGTTGCAGCATGCTGGGCGTGGTATTGGTTGGGTTCGGGAAGACCGGCAACATAGAGGTAGGCGTCCCCGATGGTTTTCATCCGTTCACAGAGATTGGCCTCGGTAATCTGATCAAAGGCGGTAAAAAGATCGTTGAGTTCACTGATCAGGGTTTCCGGGGGGAGAAGAGTGGCCGCCGAGGTGAACCCGACAATATCCACAAAGCAGACGGTTACCTCGGCATAGTGCTGGGGTGTGCATGAACCTTTTTCCATCAGCTCCGCCGCCACCTGAGCAGGCAGTACGTTGAGGAGCAAGGCTTCGGATTTTTGCTTTTCCAGTTCCAGTTGCCGGTTTTTTTCGGTCAGTTGTCGCTGCAGGCGACAGATTTTAAGATGGGTGCTGATTCGTGCCAGAACTTCCGATGGCTGAAACGGCTTGGTAATGTAGTCAACGCCACCGGCGGCAAATCCGTTGACCTTGTCACTGGTATTGTCCAGGGAAGAGATGAAGATGATTGGAATCTCAGAGGTTGCAGGATGTTTTTTCAATAAGCGGCACAGTTCAAGTCCATCCATCTCCGGCATAAGGATATCAAGAAGCAGGAGATCCGGCCGCTTTTGGGCAATCTCCGCCAGAGCCTCCTTTCCACCGCCAACCAGTCCGACCTCATAGCCTGCCTTTGAAAGGAGGTTGTACAGGATCTTCCGGTTGATCAGCGAGTCGTCAACAACCAGGATTGAGGCTGGTCTGTCAGGCATTTTACCCCCGGAGGTCTAGAGTGCCGGGTCGGCGTGATCGTTGGTGGAGCGCCATATCGATGAGAACAAGCGCCGCCATGGATTCGACGATGGGCACGGCCCGGGGTACCACGCAGGGGTCATGTCGTCCCTTGGCTGCAAGGGTTACTGTCTTGCCGTCAAAATCGACAGTTTCCTGAGCTATGCCGATGGTCGCCACTGGTTTGAAGGCCACCCGGAAGATGATGGGCTCACCGTTACTGATCCCGCCCTGGACACCGCCGCTGTAATTGGTGCGGGTGCCCAGCGTTGTACCTTTCTGAATAAAAGGATCGTTATGCTGACTGCCGGACAGGCGGGTACCGGCAAATCCGGAGCCGATATCAAAGCCCTTGGTGGCCGGCAGGGAAAGCATGGCCTGGGCCAGACGCGCCTCCAGTTTATCAAAGACCGGTTCTCCTAAGCCGACGGGTACATTGCGGCAGACACAGGTCACCACCCCACCGGTGGAATCCTTGGCATCCAGCACCTCTCTGATGCGGGCGGTCATACGGGCGGCTGTGGCCGGGTCCGGGCAGCGGATCGTCTGGCTGTCGACCTCGGTCCGGCTGATCTGTTCGATGTCCGCAGGCGGAGCTTCAATATCACCCACTGCACTGACCCAGGCCACGATCTCGGTGGCATAGGTCTCGCGCAGCCATTTCTCAGCAATGGCACCGGCTGCAACCCGACCGATGGTCTCCCTGGCGCTGGAGCGGCCGCCGCCGCTGGAGGCGCGGATACCGTATTTCATCTGGTAGGTGAAATCAGCGTGGGAGGGGCGGGGGATATTGCTCATCTCACCATAATCCTGTGGCCGCTGGTCCCTGTTATGTACCAGAAGCATGATCGGGGTGCCCAGGGTGCGACCGAACTCGGTTCCGGAATAGATCGTGACTTGGTCCGCCTCCTGGCGGGGGGTTGAGAGGTCGGACTGGCCGGGACGTCTGCGGGAGAGTTGCGGCTGGATGTCGGCCTCGGTAAGCTCCAGTCCGGGCGGACAGCCGTCAACAACAGCACCGACACCCTTGCAGTGCGATTCGCCAAAGGTGGTGACTTTATACAGGGTTCCCAGACTGCTGGACATATGGCCTCCGGACTGTGGTCAATGGCGTTGCGTCGTACAACGTGTGTGAGCGTTGAGCATGGCGCGGCTTCTGTTCTTTTACAGCAGAGGATTGTACCTTGTTTCGTTGCTCAACCAAAGATTGAATCGTTATAATCGTCATTTTATGACGTGCAACAGCTGCCGAACAGATGAGGATAGTGACACGTGGCGACACGCTGGGCCCAACAAAGGGTCGGGTCAGGCTCCCTCATCATATAAGAAAAGACTTTTGCCGGGTTTGTCCCGGGTCGGTTGTTTTACAGAGGTCAATTACGGACCTAAAAGTTTGTCCATGTACCAGTCCGCCGCCTTATCCAGTCCTGATTGGATTGAAAATTCAGGGGCGTAGCCGAGCAGTCGCCGCGCCTTGCCGATATCAGCCAGGGAATGACGGACATCGCCGGCCCGGAAATCACGATAGACCGGCTCGGCCGTTGCAACGGACGGTGCCCGGTTCGCCACACGCTCTCTGATCAGGAGGAAGAGTTCATTGAGTGTGGTGCGTTCACCAAAGGCAACGTTGTACACCTGGCCCGCCACCTCTTCACCGGTGGTGGCGGCGAGGATGTTCGCCTGTACACAGTTGTCGATGAAACAGAAGTCACGGCTGGTCTCCCCGTCACCGTTGATAAAAACCGTCTCGTTTTGCAGCAGCCCGGCAAACCACTTGGGGATGACCGCGGCATAGGCGCCGTCCGGATCCTGCCGTTGGCCGAAGATGTTGAAATACCGCAGACCGATGGTTGCAAATCCATAAGCACGATCAAAGACATCGGCATACAGTTCATTGACCAGTTTGGTCACTGCATAGGGTGAGAGTGGATTGCCAATCTGCTCTTCCACTTTGGGCAGGCCCGGAAAGTCGCCATAGGTCGAGCTGGAGGCGGCATACACCATGCGCCGTACCCGGGCATCCCGGGCAGCCACCAGCATGTTGAGAAAGCCGGTGATATTGCACTCGTTGGTGGTGATGGGATCTTCAATGGAGCGGGGAACCGAACCAAGTGCCGCCTGGTGGAGGACATAGTCAACGCCGGTGCAGGCCTCACGGCAGGTGGACAGATCCCGGATATCACCTTCAATAAAGCGGAACTGTTGCCAGGCTTCCGGTGTGACCCGTTCCTCAACTTCGGTGAGGTTGAACTGGTATCCTGTGGCAAAGTTGTCGAGACCAACAACACGTTGTCCGAGATGCAGCAAGGTTTCGAGAAGGTTGGAGCCGATAAAACCGGCAACCCCGGTCACCAGCCAGGTGGTCGGCTGGGCTTGAAGATATTCCAGACGATCTTGATAGATCTGCATGGTCATTATTTCCCTGTTTGTTGAAGTGTTGTATGGTATCGGTGTCGTTGCCCGGTACTGGTTTGCCCTGAATCATAGCCGTGCGCGTACCGAGCGTCAATGACGATACCACTGTAACCTCCAGATACCTGTTATGCCACTTCTCCGAAAAATTATTCATATTGATATGGATGCTTTTTTTGCTTCGGTCGAGCAGCTGGATCGGCCCGAGTTACGCGGGAGGCCGGTCATTGTCGGCGGCAGGCCGGAGAGCCGTGGTGTGGTGGCGGCCTGTTCCTATGAGGCCCGTCGCTTTGGTATCCGTTCAGCCATGCCAAGCGGCCGGGCTCATCGGCTCTGCCCCCAGGCTGTTTTCGTCAAGCCCCGCATGACTCGGTATAAGGAAATGTCACGACAGATCATGACGCTGTTTCACCAGTATACAGATCTGGTCGAGCCTCTGTCTGTGGATGAGGCCTTTCTCGACGTGACTGCCAACCCGCTTGGTGAGCCGTCAGCCACCCGGATGGCTACAAGGATTCGCCGTGAAATTCGGACAGCCACCGGTCTGACCGCCTCGGCAGGTGTCTCGTACAATAAGTTTTTAGCCAAAATCGCCTCCGGCTACCAGAAACCGGACGGGCTGACCGTTATTGCTCCAGCGCAGGCACAGGGGTTTCTGGCTGTCCTGCCGATCGGTAAGTTCTATGGCGTCGGCCGTGTTACGGAAGGCCGGATGCACAGCCACGGTATTCATACCGGTGCGGACCTGCTTCGTTTTTCCCGTGAGGAGCTGACGGCGCTGTTCGGCAAGGTCGGCGGTTTTTTTTACGACATGGCCCGGGGCATCGACATCCGTCCGGTCTCACCGATCCGCATTCGTAAGTCCATTGGTGCGGAAGTCACCCTGCCCGCTGATGTGCTCGATCTGTCCAGGGTCACAACAATACTGTTTGAGCAGGTGCAGCGTGTTGCCCACAGTCTGGCCGTCCATCAGACCGGTGGCCGTACGCTGACGCTTAAAATCAGGTACAGCGACTTTACGACCATCACACGTTCCTGTACCACTGCTGATGGATTTTTTGATGCCGATGACATGCTCCGACAACTGCCCCGTCTCCTTGCCGCCACTGCGGCCGGCTATCGTCAAATCAGACTGCTCGGTGTCACCGTGGCGAACCTGTGCACTGAAAAAGAGGCACGTTCTCTGCGCTTGAGGCAGTTATCTCTGCCTTTCCCGCCAGGCTGACTCTGTGGACGAGATGATCTGCCGTATGTTCACAGACAGGTTTAAGCACATTACCGGTCGGGCGGGTACGGAAAACAAGGTATTTCCGCACCTGGTCCTGTTCTACTCCCTGATCATGGGACTGGTCCAGGAGTGAGCCGCCATCGCGTCGTTGCACAACTCCTCAAGTTGCACGATCACCGCCTCTAAACGACGGTTGTCGGCCGGTGGCGGCGTTTTCCTCAACTCTTCACGCAACAGAGGCGATTGGCGTCGTGCCAATTCGATCTGATCTTCAATCTGGTCGATGGCCATATGAATGGTCATGGTGATATAGTCGTCAGCTTTGACTGTCTGTTTTTTGAATTCGAAGTGTGAGCGGAACTGTTCGATCAGGTGCTCACCCATGACAAACAGGCTGTGAGAGATGAGTTTGTTCGTAAACCCCGAGGACAGGGGCAGAAAGCTGATGGTGTGGGCATACTGTTGCATCATCGGCCGGTTACGGGTGCGAAGAACCGTGACAATCAACTGGTAGAGCAGCTTCACATGGGAACGTGCCACGGTGCTGCTCACAGCCTGCAGGTCAGTGGCAGCGCCGGCTGTCTCCCGGTCCGGTCCGATATCGCGAGCAGCCATTGCCGGGGCGGTTGCTGACCGGGTTGTGAGCTGTGTTGTAATGGCATCTACCATGTCATCACGGGCATTGGTCAGGGCTTCACAGAGCCGGTCGTGGAGAAGCAGCTGGGGACGATACGCGGTTTTAACCAGCATGGCCTCGTTCCAGCTTCGCCAGAGCTCCGGGTTCTTTTTCATGTTTTCAACGAGAAAGACCAGCCTTCTGATGATGGTTTTGCGCGGTGTTACCTTCCAGTCCAGTTGATCGCGGGTACGGGCGCTGTCCGCCACCAGCTGCTGATCAATGTAGTCAAGCATCCAGAGCCGTTCAAAGGGTTCTTTGCCCTGGAGGTGACAGAGCACATATCGGGCAAGGACCATGGGTTTGAGAAGCCATCGAGGGGTAAAGAACGGTTTGCGTGGGGCATTGTAATAAAACTGGGTGGCAACATTGAAGAGTTCCAGATGTGAGACAGCCCCGTCCGGGCCGCCGTTGAACACGCAGATCTTCTCCAGCTCGTTGCTTTTGTCTAAGATCCGCAAAAACAGCTGCACCAGATCATGCACGTGGATATAGGGAATGGCTGAACGGCCACGACCGGCAAGGATATGGGATTCGAGTACTTTTCCGGAGCACCAGTTGTTGAGCATCGTGTACAGTGGCGGATACTCACACCAGTCGCTGAACACCGCAGCAATTCTGACGATGGCGCCGGGCACCCATTGGGCATACTCATGGATCAGTTCCTCACCCTTCCGTTTACTGCGGGCATACGGAATCGGGGCGTCGGGCGCTGTCTGTTCATCCACAGTCACTCCAAACCGGCAGGCCGCCTGGGAGCTGGCAAAGATAAAGCGTTTAACGTGCAGCTCTTTAGCCAGATCGAGCATGTTCCTGGTGCCCCACACGTTGGTTCGCACATATTCAGGATGCTCCTGGTTGGTGAAGTCGTAGTAACCAGCCAGGTTCACCACATAGTCGATACCACCATGGTCTCGCAGTCGTTGACTGTTGGCAAGCAGTTTGTCCCGGTCGGCGATGTCAACCTGAATCCAGCGCAGGTTGGCCTCCGGCTGGACACCGGCCTCTTCCATGGAACGGCGGGCCACACAGAACAGCCGGAAGCTGCCGCCGGCCGCCTTGATAAAGTTGCGTCCGACAAATCCGGATGCACCGGTGAGTAGTATTCCTGGCAGTGTTGCATCCATATCTCCCCCTGTCGACAGGCCAAGGCAGTTCATAGGCGTACATGGGTACTGTTCGTATGGATAGAAAAAGGAAGCGGTTCTGTCAAGCAGGTACACATCTTTTTCGTTGTCAGGCAGATGTGAGATTATGCTGTTTTTTTAGAGGGTATGGTGTAGGACATCTCCATGCAAAAAGAATCTTCCTCAACAGACAGGTACAGAGACAGCAAACCCATTGACTCACCGGTACACTGTCTTGTGGTCGGTGGCGGTGCGGCCGGTCTGCTGGCGGCAGGGCAGGCGGCCCTGGCCGGGGCGGATGTGCTGGTGCTTGAAAAGATGTCTCGCCCGGGCCGCAAGCTGGCGATTACCGGCAAGGGGCGGTGCAATCTCACCAATGTTGCACCTATAACGGAGTTCATCGACCATTTCGGGCCCACCGGTTCTTTTCTTCGCCAGGCCTTTCACCGGTACTTTACCAGTGATCTGCTCGAATTTTTACAGGAACTTGGAGTGGCCACGGTCACCGAACGGGGCGGGCGTGTTTTTCCCGCATCCGGTGGCGCACCGGAGGTGGTAACAGCACTGCTTCGCTGGCTTGAGCGCTGTGGTGCTGCTGTGCGCACCGGTGCACCGGTTGAGCGTTTGCTGATCACCGATCAGGCCGTCACCGGTGTTGTCTGCAACGGTACGGTTCTTCCCTGTTCCACCCTGATCCTTGCCACCGGCGGCGTCTCCTATCCGCTCACCGGTTCCACCGGCGACGGCTACCGGCTGGCCGAGCAGGCCGGGCATCGTCTTGTTCCTGTCCGTCCCGCCCTGGTGCCGCTGATCACCGAGGGTGAGTGGGCCGGCCGGGCGGCTGGTTTGCAACTGCGCAACACCCGGGTGCAGCTGTACATCAGCGGCAGAAAACAGGCTGAAGCCTTTGGCGAATTGACCTTTATGCAGTTCGGTCTCAGCGGTCCGGTCATTCTCACCTTAAGCGGTCGGGCGGTGGATGCTCTGAGACAAAGACTGGAGGTACATCTGGTGCTGGATCTTAAACCCGGCCTTGATGAGAAAAAACTTGATGCGCGACTGATTCGTGATTTTGAACAACGGCACCGGGAGCCGCTTGACAGCGTGTTGCGCGGCCTGCTCCCGCAGGAGCTGGTGCCGATTGCCCTGGAGCTCAACGGGTTGGCCCCTGATCGACTGGCCGGCACTGTTCGCAGTGTGGAGCGTAAACAACTCCGTCACTGGCTGAAGAACTGGCGGCTTCGTATTGTCGGGCATCGACCGATGGCCGAGGCCATTGTCACTGCCGGCGGAGTCGATACCCGTGAGGTGGATCCCCGTACCATGGGCTCCCGGCTGGTACGGGGTCTCTTCTTTGCCGGTGAGATTCTCGATCTCCAGGCCGACACCGGTGGCTACAACCTTCAGGCCGCCTTTTCCACCGGCTGGCTGGCAGGACGTGCTGCGGCTGCTGGGTAACCCGGCCTGCGGTACTGTCTTGCTACCGCCATCTTCCTGCGGTCAATCGCAGCTTGCCCTTGAATCCCTTGGCAGATTGCAGGGGGATGATGAATGCATTGCCATCGTCTTGCGCATCCCGCCCACGGGAATCACTCCAGGCGTCATCGGTCATGTTGTAGCGTACGTTCCAGCTGCCTTTATCAGGGGTGGCACGGATAACAATGGTGTCGCGGAACAGGTATTCACCCGGAATTTTCCGGTCTAAAAACAGAAAACCGTCAATCTCATACTCTGTACTGGAGACGCAGAGCTCCACGCCAAAGACCAGGGTCCGCCCGATGGTGATCTTGGCTGTATCGAGAAAGACCGAGAACAGCACCGGCATACGTGGTGTAGTGAGGCCATCGACCCTGTCGACCCGAAGAATCTCGTCATAGGAGCGAAAGATTGCCGAATAGGTCTCTTTGCGGCGTTCGGTGAGTTTGTAGTCAGCACCGCGGGGAGAGACTGTGGCCTCGAAAAAGTAGGAGACACGGACCTTCTTTTTTTCATCATAGGCCTTTTGCACGGTTGGCGGCAGAGGCAGGTTGTCCACCTCCAGAACACCGTCCACCAGCACGTTGCCAAACAGAAAACGGGTCAGATTCTGATACCCCTCCTCAGAGTTGACAATGCCGAAGGGACCGCTGTGACTGCGATGCACAAAGGCGCGGCGGGTATTTTGCACTGCGGCGTTTTCGATCTTGACCAGGCCGTCACTCATCTCACCGGCCATGACTCGGGAAAGACCGGCAGCTGCACCATAATCCTTGTAGTTTGTCCCCACCAGACAGAAAAAACGCTCCGGATCAAAGGTGTTGTTGAGATCGTCAACCCGTTTCGGCTTGCCGGGAAGGGCCAGGTATTCGGCCATCTTGTCGCGGCTGAAGTTGTTCATGTCAAACAGACCGAGAAAATCGGGCACGTTGATCCCGGCTATCTCAATACCGTTGTGGGGAGTGGCATAGGTAAACACCTTGTCCACCAGTTTTTTGACGGCTGGTTCCGACACCTTCGGGTTCTGGAGGAAACAACGGCAGACCAGGCCACCCATGGAGTGGGCCACCAGATACACCTTAAAGGCCTGTTGCGCCTCCTCATCATCCCCGCAGACCTGGTCTCTGATCTTTACAATCAACTCACCCAGCCCGGCCGCCGCCTCGACGATCGACGGGACCTTGCCACTGCCGAGATCCGTATCAGCCTGTTCATAATAGCGGTAAATGATGATGCTGCGCGGCGAGATTGTATCCGTACGCTCCTGACCGTCCTGGTAGACGTCAAGATAGCCGTAATCTTTCATGAGCCGGACCAGTGGTGACTCAAAGATATGCCGGGCCACCTTGCCGGTCCAGTCCTGACGGGTTTTGGTGGCTCCCAGGTTGAACCCCATATAGGGGGTCGACACCGTGGCCTCGATTTCATTTTTGGTCATGGCGTACCCACGGACATAGATGATCGGATAAAAGGGCGGGGTGATCAGCGTCATGTCATCCTCCTGATAATGTGGGGCGAAAGGGGAGATGCGGACTGCAGCCGCACCGGTTTAAGCACTGTATCGAAATTACGCTGTTTCGACCTGGTTGACTGTACGGTTGGAGCAGGTCCGGCAGCGGGGCCACTGCTGGTGTGTCATTTTTTAGACCTGCCGGTGCCTGGAAAAAGAGGACCATAAATACGGGTTCAAGGCAAGGTACAATTGGCGTGGAGAGCCGGAGGTTTTCTTTTTTATCTTTTTTATACTGTCGTGATCAATGCTTTTTTTGCCGGATGTGTGCTGGGTACCGGATACGGCACGGTGATCCAGGTTCAAAAGGAAAACCAGCGATCGATTATTTTGGTGCTTGTTGTTCCCCCTGGTATTGGGTAAGGTGGCATTCTAAACTTGTTACCTGATGATATTATTAAGAATTATTATTTTCTCTTTTGCTGTTGATCAGCCATTCGATATTTCCGGAAAGCTCAACGATCCGGTAGAACATTTTTTGTGCAGGTCGTCGGCCGGCTCGCCATCGGGCCTCAGCAGACATGATCTGTCCTCTCTGTACTCAGTTTTTCCTGACACGGGTGATCCGGCATTATGAGCCTTCCTGACATTCGATACAATATTGACGATCAACCGCCTCCCGTCGCCCTGTTTCTTTTTGGTGTGCAGTGGCTGGCTGTCATGGGGGTAGCCGCCATCATTATGGGGAAGGTGGTGGCAGCCCTGCACTATACCGACCCGGCTGCCCAGTTTCTCTACATGCAGAAACTCCTCTTTTTAATTGCCGTGGCCCTGATCGGCCAAATTTTTCTGGGGCACCGTTTGCCGCTGGTGGTCGGGCCGGCGGTTATCCTGCTGGTGGGGATTATCTCCAGCATGCAGCAGGATATCGCTGCGATTTACTCCAGTATCATGATCGGCGGTCTGTGCCTGAGCATACTCTGCGCCTCCGGTCTTTTTCGTTATGTGGCCCGACTCTTTACAACCAGGGTTGTGGCCACCATCCTTATCTTAATCGCCCTGACCATCACCCCCACTATCCTCAAACTGGTGTTGACTGCACCAGGTCCGGACAAGGTACCAGCCAATCTGCTCTTTGCCCTTATCCTGCTGCTGACCATGATTGCCGGCGATCGCCTGCTTAAAGGAGTCTGGCGTTCAACCCTGCTTGTCTGGGCACTCATCGGCGGCAGTCTGGGCTGCGCCTGGCTGCTTCCCGGCACCACGGCAACGTATCAGAGCAGTTTACCGCTTTTTGCACCGATGTTCAGGCAGTGCACAACCAGTCTGAGTTTGAATCCCGGCCTTATTCTCTCCTTTTTGATCTGTTTTGTTGCCCTGGCCATTAACGATGTGGGCTCCATTGAATCCATCGGCAAGCTGCTCAATCCGCCGGAAATGGAGCGACGCCTGACCAGGGGCATGGTGCTGACCGGTATAACCAATGTGGCGGCCGGTTTTCTGGGGGTGATCGGTCTGGTGAACTTTTCCCTGACCACAGGTATCATTGCCTCCAACGGCAATGCCTCCCGGATCAGTTTTCTGCCTGCAGGCCTGATTCTGTTACTGGTTGCCTTTATGCCGCCGGTGGTGGCCTTTGTCTGGAATGTGCCGGCCGTGGTGGTGGGAACTATCTTACTGCACATCATGAGCATGCAGCTGGCAGCCGGTCTGATGGTGGCCTTTGGTACTTCTGGTTTTACGTTTCAGGACGCACTGGTTATCAGTCTTCCGGTCATGGTGAGTGTGATTGTATCGTACCTGCCGCCGGAGGCGGTGGCGTCTTTTCCTGCGCTGCTGACTCCCCTGGCCGGTAACGGTTTTGTGGTGGGTACCCTGACCGTTCTTCTGCTGGAACATGTGCTGCTGCGCCGGGCAGTGGAACCTGGAAAGTGATGTCCTGTCCGGCAGGGTGCCGCAGCGCGTACCGGTGTTTCCAGAGTGCTGCGGGTGTGTTGCCGGCACGTGCATCTTTTCTGTTGCTGAGGCTGACTGCCTGTTAAAAAATAAGGAAACCACTGTTCTCTCTTTTTTTTCCCGATAAAACAAAGTACACACCGAATGTGTGAGGAGAGGTTTAACACTGTGGTAGTTGCTGCATACAGCTAAAGGAGGACAAGCAATGACAAATCCAAAGGTTCGAGCCGTTTTTTTCTTTTGTCTTGTGCTGGCTTTCGGTGTTTTAATTTTCGGCGGTTACATCATTTACAAAGAAAAACCGCCCATCCCTGACCAGGTCACGGATGTCTCGGGGAGGGTTCTCTTCACCGGTGCGGATGTGATCGATGGCCAAAACTATTTTTACAGCAGAGGCGGTCAGCATATCGGTACTATCTGGGGACACGGAGCCTACCTGGCACCTGACTGGTCAGCCGATTTTCTGCACCGGATGGGACTTTTTCTGGCAGCCAGACATTTCGGTCTGGACGCTAAACAGGCGGCCGGCTTCACAGACAGTGACTTCAAACAGCTCAACCCTGCTGAACAGGCGCAGTTACAGGTACAGGTCACCCAGGAGATGAAGAAGAATCGGTACAATCCGCGTACCGGTATCCTGACCTTCACTGATTTTCAGGCCGAGTCCTTTGCAGCACTGACCGATTATTACACCGAACTCTTCAAGAACGGTCACGATCGCATGGCCCTGCAACCGGGCATTGTGCGCAGTGCTGAAGAGGGACGCCTGATAACCGTGTTCTTTGCCTGGCTCTCCTGGTCCGCAGGTACACAGCGGCTTGATGCCGATCATACCTATACAACCAACTGGCCCTATGATCCGCTGGTTGGCAATGAACCATTGCCGGACTTTCTCATCTGGTCCATTGTCAGTGTGATCCTGCTTATCTTTGCCATAGCCGGGGCACTGTTTGCCTATCAGCGCTACATCGGCCAGGATGAGTATCCAGCTACACTGCAGCTCGATTTTCCGGAACCCCAACCAACCAGCAGTCAGAAAGCAACACTGGTGTACTTCCTCACTGCCATTGTTTTATTCACGCTGCAGCTGGGGCTGGGGGCAACCACAGCGCACTTTACGGTGGAGGGCAACTCGTTCTTCGGTATTCCGCTGGCCTCTTTTCTTCCCTATGCCGCAGTGCGCACCTGGCACATTCAGTTATCCATCTTCTTTATTGCCACCTGCTTTCTGGCCGCCGGCCTGTTCATCGGACCGTTTGTCGGCAAAGAGCCAAAGGGACAGACCTTTTGGGTCAACACCCTTTTCGGGGCCCTGGTGGTGGTGGTGGTCGGTACTCTGGTCGGCACCTATCTTTCAGTGGCTGGTTTTTTTGACGGCGACGGGTTCATGTTCGGTCATCAGGGCTATGAGTTCATCGAACTGGGGCGTGCCTGGCAGCTGCTCCTCATCGCCGGGATGATCATCTGGCTTATTCTGGTCTGGCGTGCCATCCGACCGGCCATGCAGGATGAAAAAGATGCCGGCGGGCTGACCCACATGCTGTTGTACAGCTCCATTGCCATCCCGCTTTTTTACATGGCAGGTCTTCTGTACGGCAAGGGAAGTCATCTTTCCGATGCCGAGTACTGGCGCTGGTGGGTGGTGCACCTGTGGGTGGAGGGCTTTTTCGAGGTGTTTGCCACGGTGGTGATGGCGTTTTTGCTGTCCCGCATTGGTGCCGTCAGCAGAAAGTTTGCCCTGACCAGTGTGTACTTCATTGTTTTTCTGTACCTGGGCGGTGGAATCATCGGTACCTTCCATCACCTCTACTGGAGCGGGACCCCGACTGCTATTATTGCCCTTGGCGCTGTTTTTTCCGCCATGGAAGTTGTTCCGCTTTCCCTGTTAGGGTTTGAGGCTGCGCACAACCTGCGGGTTGTGGATGCCGGTGGCAAGGCCTATGCCTATCGGTGGCCCATCTACTTTTTTGTGGCTGTTGCTTTCTGGAACCTGGTGGGTGCCGGTGTGTTCGGCTTCTTGATCAACCCACCCATTGTCCTGTACTATGCCCAGGGTATCAACACCACACCCATCCATTCCCATGGAGCACTGTTCGGCGTCTACGGCATGCTTGCCATCTCGCTGATGCTCTTTTCGGTTCGTCATATTGTGACCAGGGCATCCTGGTCCGATCGTTTACTGAAGTGGAGTTTCTGGGGATTAAATGGCGGACTTGCGGGGATGATGGTCTTCAGCCTGATCCCTTCAGGTTTTTATCAGTTCTACCATGCCATCAAAGAGGGGTTGTGGTATGCGCGCAGCCCGGAGATCACCTCCGGGGAGTTTATCCGTACCGTCACTTGGATACGCATTGTTCCGGACATGATCTTTGCGGTGGGCGCTCTGGCACTGTTGCTCTTTTTGTTGCGGGCCATTCGCATCAGCTTTTTTTCAAAGACGCAATAAACCATGCATCAGGAGGCAGTTCACCGCCTCCTGATGTCGCCGAAGATGACTCCGCACGGTTGCAACCGGATGGTTGCAGAAAGTACTGTTCACACACAGGCCATCAACAGCCTGTCCTGCTGACAGCCGCCATCAGGTTGCAGAGAAAACAGGACTGTTTGTTCTGTTTTCTTTTGTCGGGCTGAAGGCGGCGAGACAGTGAAGAGACGCAGGAAAAGAAGAGGAGGGGAAATGATACGCAGGGAAGATACCGGTCTTCTGGTGATCGATATTCAGGGAAGGTTGGCGCAGATTGTTCATGAAAGCGAGCAGATGCTTGCCAATACGGTCAATCTTATCAACGGCGCGCGTCTTTTGCAGCTGCCGGTGCTGTGGTTGGAGCAGAATCCGGAACGGCTTGGGTCGACAACTGCATCTCTTGCCGAATTGCTTGCCCCGGCAGAACCGATTACCAAGTACACCTTTGACGCCTGCAAAGAACCGTCATTTGTCGAGGCCGTCCGTCGTACCAAGGTGTCCACCTGGCTTGTCTGCGGGGTTGAAACTCACATCTGTGTCTATCAGACGGTCATGCACCTGAAAAAGTTGGGCTATGATGTGGAGCTGGTGTGTGATTGCGTTTCTTCTCGTACGCTGTTTAATAAACAGCTGGCCATGGAGAAGATGGCTGCCCGGGGTATTGGCATGACCAGTGTGGAGATGTGCTTATACGAGCTGGTGGTGGACTGTCGGGCCGGGGAGTTCAGAGATCTTCTCAAGATTGTCAGATAGACTTTGCGGGTGTTGTTCGGGCAGGCTGTTGTTTGCGAACTTCCTTTCGATACGGTTTGTTCCTCCCGGCCGTCCGCTGTAAAAAAAGAAGCGGCAGAATGTTTATGTTTCTGCCGCTTCTTTTTTTTAAATGGTCACTTGCAACACCGCTGATTCTGTCATGATCGGTGTAGTACACTGCAGTCCGATGCTTCTGTTTATGAAAGACGGATGAAGCAGAAGGAGTTGCTCATATGGTTTATTATCCGTCACATCACAGATCAGCGGTGTCAGATCTTATCACCTTATGGTGACAGCCTTCTGTTAAAATTGCTTACCTTCAATATTTTTTCGTAACTGCGCGATTTCCAGACCAAGGGATACGCACTGTTTACCGTCCATACAGTAATCGGCATCCGTAGTCGCCAGGTAATGGTCCAGCTTGTGCACATCTTTTTCAAGATGAACCACCCACATCTTCTCCTGTTCGTCCCAGCTCACATCGACATTCATACCACATGCGCCGATATCAGGGTAGAGAGCCGTGATCTTGTCGCAGAGTTCCTTCTTGTCGTGCATTGTCATTCTCCTTTTCGTCGATAGGTTTGCCTTCTGCCGGTGACGCTGAACAGCCTTTTGCAGTGCGTAAACGACACCAAATTATCGTAGCCCCACTTTAACCATTTTTGGCGGAATAACCAGCGAAAAGCAGGGAAACAGGTTACTGCCGATCAGAAAATTTTGTGACAGGCATGTTTTGTGATATTCTTTTAAAGAGCCGATAAACGGAACGATGCAGATTTTTTATACGCCTCGGACCTGTTCTTCATCAGATTATTTTCTCATTAGTGTCATGATTATAAAACAGCCGGACGATAAACAGTCGCAGATAGCGTTTCTTACCGAGCTTCTTGCCCATCCTGAGGCTGACTCCACCATCAGAAAGAACATCCAGAAAGAGATTCGCTTCATGCAGGCGGGTATTAAGGCTGAGAAGGAAGCTGCCTATGAGATGAAGCTGTATTGGGGCAACTTGAAGAATTGGATGATTCTCAACGATTTACGCATAGAACACGATGGCTTTGCCGCTCAGATAGATCATCTGCTCATAAACCGCTGGCTTGAAATGTGGGTCTGTGAGAGCAAACATTTTGCCAATGGCGTCGAGATTAATGAACATGGTGAGTTTAAGGCGTTTTTCGGGAACAAGCCCTACGGTATTCCTTCGCCCATTGAACAGAACAACAGACACATTCTGATCCTGCAGCGGTTTTTTGACTCCGGAGTGGTCAAGTTGCCGACTCGTCTTGGTTTTACTCTTAAGCCTGTCCTGAGAAGTCTGGTCCTGGTGTCCAAAGGTGCCAGAATCACCAGGCCAAAGAAAAAGATTGATGAATTGTCCTGTGTTGTCAAAAATGATCAGCTTTTCAAAACCATCGATAAAACGTTGGATGAGAGTAACCCGCTCATAATGGCGAAGCTCATCGGGCAGGGAACTCTGGAAGAGGTAGCCCGGGACATCGCCGGACAGCACAAACCAATTCAGTTTAACTGGGCTGCAAAGTTCGGCCTTTCCACCATCGAAAAAATGCCTGTATCCGTTGTCTGTGAAGCCGTGCCATCCTGGCAGAAAACCACCGACTCAAAGGCCACGGCAACAGATCCGGGAACAAAACGTGCCGCTGGTGCCGCCATACTCCCTCCGGAAAAGCAGCATCACTGTCATGCCTGCGGCACAGCCATAACCGATAAGGTGGTCAGGTTCTGTCTGGGAAATATATCCAGGTTTAGCGGCAAGGTGTACTGCCTGGCCTGCCAGAAAACTGTACCTGCTGCAGGTAAACAATCAGCTGAGCCGGCATTGAACAAGCCTCGGCAAAGACGCATCTGTCATGCCTGCGGTGTACCCCTCACCTACAGTGTGGCCAGGTTCTGCTGGACCAACACATCCAGATTTGGTGGCCTTCTGTACTGCATGGACTGTCAGAAGACGGTCTGATCAGGCAGATACAGGGGCAGGCCGGAGATGACCATCTTCGCCTGATATTCCAACCGGCTTACCTCAAAGTGCCGCTTGCAGCGGAAACCCTACAGACTGCCTGTTTTAGAAAGTCGGCCGAGAATGTTGTCCGGTACAAAGCCGGTGAGGCTTCGCTGGGTGGCCCACTGGATGGTCTTGGGGTCTCTTGCCGCCCCGGTGCAGAGGAGCTTGGGGTCTGGCGTTTTTCCGGCCCGCGCGAGATCCAGACGATCTGCATCAAAACAGGTCTGCACCGTGCTGTCGGCATGGGTTGTGGCCCTGGTGTGCAGACTGCACGCTGTATAGAGCAGGTCAAATTCGTCATCCGGCAACTCAAAGTATTTTCCCCGATATAACCTGGCCAGCTGTGCACCCCGGGGGCCATGCTCCATGTCCCGGCCATCTGTAAAACGGCGGCTGTCATGAAACACAGCAAACAGCCGTACCACATTAGTGCTAGCACCAGTGGACTGTGCCAGATGCAGGCCATTATCATACACCCTGGCCCAGTGTCCCACCCCGTGCAGGCCGTTCCAGTCTACCTCAAATTGGTTTTTAACTGCTTGAATAAGTTCGATATTGATCATGGTGTGTACGTTGTGTGTGTGGTTTGTACAGTGAGAAAATCTCTTCCGACAACCCTCCTTGTCAGGCAGCAGGGTTTCAGATGAACCGGTCCAGAAAAAAGAGACCAACAGCAGGCAACAGCAGGATGATCACCACCCCCAGACAACCGCTGCTGTTGCGCGGCTGTCTCTGCTCTTTGCTCATCTCTTCAAAAAGAATGCAATCCAGAGCCGGGTCGTCATCAAGCAGTCCGTCCGGCTCAACAGGTTCATGGTTCATCAGATCCTCTATGGTCCAATTGCCTGGTGATGTGCCCCGTTTTTTCCTGTCAAACTGTTCAGGCCAGCTGGGAGATCGTCTTGCGAAAACGTTGTAAAGAGAGCATAGAGAGCAGGATACCTATGATGAACAGGGCCAGAAAGGGTTTCCACACGGTTTCAATTCCGGCCCCGCGAAACAGGATGGCCTGACCAAGTTCGACAAAATGGGTAGTTGGCACGACCTGCATTAGATCCTGCACAAGTTCGGGCATACTTTCCCGGGGCGTCCGCCCTCCGGACAGCATGTTCATGGGCATGATGGTCAGCATGAGCAACAGGCCGAACTGCGGCATACTGCGCGCAACAGTGGCCATGTAGATCCCCATCGATGTCATGGCAAACAGGCAGAGCACCGTACCACACAAAAAAAGCAGGATGGAACCTTCAATCGGCACCTGCAGCAACCCGCGCACCACCAGATGAAGCGACAGTGCCGTGGCTGCCAGCACCACCAACCCCATGGCGCAGATCTTTGACGCCATGATCTCACCGGGTGTGATCGGCATCACCAGCAGATGTTCGATCGTGCCGTGCTCACGCTCGCGGATGAGCGCAGCGCCGGTGAGGATGATGGAGAGCATGGCCACCGAGTTGATGACCTCGGCAATACTGCCGAACCAGGACTGTTCCAGGGTGGGGTTGAACCGGATGCGCAGGGCCAGATCCACAGGCAGTGCCTCTGTGCTGCGATAACGATGAACAAATTCGTTGATCTCGGCAAGGACAACCTGCTGGATATAGCTGTTGCCGGTAAAGGCCTGACTCATGCGGGTAGCATCGATGTTCAGCTGGATTTCCGGGTTGCGCGATGCCAGCACATCACGTTGAAAATTCGGGGGAATATTCAGAACAAACGTAAACTCGCCACGGTCCATGCCCGGGTCGGTCTCACGCTGGGTAATCATCTTCGGCCGCGTGAACTCCGGCGGATAAAAGGCTGAGCTGATGCGGGCGGACAGGGGTGAGTTGTCCTCGTCCACAATGGCTATGGCGGCGTTGTGCATGGTTTCCGGCTGCGAGGTGGCCGCAGTATAGATCGAGACTGTGAACACGTAGAAGATGAGGATCATCATCATCGGGTCGCGGGCCAGGCTCCAGAGTTCCTTGCGGCCGAGACGGAAAACATTTTTAAGTGTCCGCGTCATGTCATTTCTCCTGTTTGCGCAGCAGCGCAACGGCTGTGCCGAGGATGACAGGTACGGCGGCTGCCAGCGGCCACAGCGCACTGTGCAGGTCGGAGAACACCAGGGCTTTGTTGAAGACACCGCGGCTGATGATGAACATGTGGGTTGCCGGATACACTTCACCGGCCAGACGGCTCAAGCCTTCCATGGCAGATACAGGGTTCAGAAGCCCGGCCAGCTGAACAGCGGGCAGCATTGTGCCGATCATTGCAAAGAACATGGCCGCGATCTGACTGCGGGTGGCTGTGGAGGCAAGCAGCCCCATGCCTGTGGAGATGATGCAAAAGAGCAGGGTGGCTGCAGTCAGGGTCGGAAAACTGCCCTTGATCGGTACACCAAAGACGGTTACTGCCAGAAGGCTCATGCAGAAGAAGTTGATCATGGCCAGGAAAACGTAGGGCAGTTGTTTGCCGATCAAGAATTCAGTCCGCGTCACCGGGGTGACGTAGAGGTTGATGATGGAGCCCAGCTCTTTTTCGCGGACCACTGCCAACGCGGTGAGCATGGCAGGCAGCATCAGCAGCAGCAGCGGAATAACCGCTGGTACCATGGCAGGCAGACTTTTTACGTCGGGGTTGTAGCGGTAGCGATCCTGGATAGTGGCATTGGGCATGGCACCTGTTCCCAGGCGTTCCTGTGCCTGCATGGCCAGCCAGTGGCGATGCAGGCCCTGTACATAGCCTTGCACAGTCTCGGCACGCTGCGGCATGGCGCCATCAACCCAGGCACCGATCTCCACCTTCCTGCCGCGCATCACGTCTCGCCCGAACCCCGGTGGTATTTCTATGGCCAGCGAGATCTTGCCGCGTCGCATGCGTTGATCAAGATCCTGATAATCCACCAGGGGCGGTTGTTCAATAAAGTAGCGTGAACCGGAGATATTGAGCGCATAGTTGTGACTTACGGTTGTCTGGTCGCGGTCCAGCACTGCATAGCGCAGATCCTCCACATCCATGGTAATGCCGAACCCCATGACAAACATAAGCAGCAGTGAACCGACCAGGGCCAGGGTTGCCCGCACCGGATCTCGCTGGAGTTCAAGCGTCTCACGCCAGGTGTAGCTGAGCAGTCGCTGCAAACTGAAGCGTTGGTGTCGGGCCGGGGGCTCATCAGCACCGGTGAGCACTACCTGCCCGTTGTCCGGACGTTGTCCCTGCTCCTCCGGTTGCGTCTCACCTTCAGCTTCAAGCAGATAGCCGATGAACGCATCCTCCAGGGTTGCCGCCCCGCGTTTTTTCACCAGATTGGTCGGGGTGTCGCTGTCAAGCACCTTGCCGGCATGCATCATGGACATGCGATCACAACGTTCGGCCTCGTTCATGAAGTGGGTGGAGATAAAGATCGTGACCTTATCCCGACGCGACAGCTCGATGAGCAGTCGCCAGAAGTTGTCGCGGGCCACCGGATCGACTCCGGAGGTGGGCTCGTCCAGGATCAGCAGCTCGGGTTTGTGGACCATGGCCACGGCCAGAGACAACCGCTGTCGCATGCCGAGCGGGATGGATGCCGGCAGGCGATCAAGGATCTGTGTCAGGGCAAAGCGCTCGGCCATTTCCGCCACCCGAGCCGCAACCTCTTGTTCCGGAACATGGAACAGCTGGGCATGCAGTACCAGGTTCTGCTTCACGGTCAGCTCATTGTACAGGGAAAACGCCTGCGACATGTAGCCGACCCGTCGCCGGGTATCGATATCTTTGGGGTCAACCGCATGACCAAACAGCCAGGCCCGACCCTCGGAAGCCGGTAGCAGTCCGGTCAGCATCTTCATGGTGGTGGTCTTGCCACATCCATTGGAGCCCAGAAAACCGAAGATCTCACCGCGACGGATGCGAAAGGACACGTTGTTCACTGCGGTGAAATCACCAAAACGAATGGTCAGCCCCCTGGCCTCAATGGCAATGTCGTCCTCATCCACTGCCAGCGGAGGGATCACCACCGGCACATGCCCCTGTTTTTTGTCCTCCGGCAGCAGACGGATAAAGGCCTCTTCAAGGTTGGTGCTCTGTGTGCGTTCCAGCAGCTCAGCCGGTCGGCCTGTCGCCAGAATCCGGCCGTCATCCATGGCCACCAGCCAGTCAAAACGCTGGGCTTCATCCATGTAGGCGGTTGCCACCACCACGCTCATGGATGGCCGTTCAAGACGGATGCGATCGATCAGCTCCCAGAACTGCCGGCGGGCCAATGGGTCCACGCCGGTTGTGGGCTCGTCAAGCAGCAGGAAGTCCGGATCATGGATAAGCGCGCAACACAGACCGAGCTTTTGCTTCATGCCGCCGGACAGCTTCCCTGCCGGACGTGAGAGAAATGGAAAAAGACCGGTGCTGTGTGTCAGATCATCGATCCGGCGCCGGCGCTCTTTGGCATCATGACCGAACAGCCGGGCAAAGAACTGCAGATTCTCTTCAACCGACAGAGTGGGATAGAGATTTTTCCCCAGGCCCTGGGGCATGTAGGCAATGCGCGGGCATACCCGGTCTCGATGCCGTTTTTCTGCCATATCACCGCCCAGGACCTCAACCGTGCCTGTTTGAATGATGCGTGCGCCTGACAGCAGGGACAGTAAGCTGGACTTGCCCACACCGTCGGGACCGATGATGCCGACCATGCAGGCGGCAGGTATGTTCAGGCTGACAGTGTCAAGTGCAGCGGTGTTTCCGTAGTGCAGGCTCACCTGCGTAAGGCGGGCAACGCCGGTTGCCGGCAGTTCTGGCATGCCTTACTCCGTAAACCGTGAGGAGAGCTGTGCCGGCCATTTTGTCTTCGGATCGAGTTTGACCCAGGCTTCACCCGGCAGACCGGTTTTGACGTGTTCCAGGTGTTTGTGCAGCAGTGCCGGCGGGATCTGCGCCTTGATACGGAACATCAGTTTCTGGCGTTCCGAGGCGGTTTCCACGGTCTTTGGTGTGAACTGGGCTGTGCTGGAGACAAAGGACACAGTTGCCGGAATCGGGATGTCAGGGGCGGCGTCCAGAACAAGACGGACTTCCGTGCCAAGAGCCAGACGACCCGCAGCCTCACTGGGCAGAAAGAAGGTCATGTACACATCGGACAGATCGATGACGTTCAGGACACGACCGCCGGCCCCCAGCACTTCGCCGGGCTGTGCCACACGAAACTGAACACGGCCGTCGCGCGGGCTTTTCAGTTCGTTGTCACGGATATCGACCTCGACCTTGGCTACCGAAGCCGTGGCTGCCTTCACAGCCGCGGTTGCACCGATCAGCTGAGCTTCAGCTGCCTTGATCGCGGCAACAGCAGCTTCGGCCTGGGCACGGGTGGCTGCCAGGGCTGCCTGGGCGCCGAGAACCGCTGCCCGGTCATCATCCACCTCCTGAACTGAGGCCGCGCCTTCCCTGGAAAGTGTTTCCGAACGGACCAGACGTCGCTTCGCTGCATCCAGCTCGGCTTCCCGCTGAGCAACAAGCGCCTGTGCGGCCGTGGCATCGCTTTTGCGCAGTGCAACCTGGGCCTCTGCTGCCGCCACATTGGTTTCGGTCTGGTGTAGAGATGCTGCAGCCTCATCCTGCTGGGCAATTAAGCTGTCGATATCCATCTTCACAAGCGTCTGACCGGCACGAATAAAGTCGCCTTCATTGACCAGAATGTCGCTGATCCGACCCGACAGCTTGGTGGAGATATCGATTTCAGTGGCCTCAATCCGGCCGTTGCCTTTAATAAAGCCGGCCTCATGGTTGGAGTTGATATACTGCTGCCGGCCCCACCATGCCGCAATACACAGGACTGCGACAATGAGGATAGCGGTGATGATACGGTTGAGGGAAAAAGATCTCTTGGTACTCATGGCCTGTTCAGAGATTGGGTTGAAGGAGCCTGGTTGTCTGTTGGCGCGGCAGAGGCGGCAAGATCGCTACCACCACCCAGAGCGCTGTACATGGTAACCTGGTTTGAAAGCAGGGCGCGGCGTGTCTGCACCACCTGCTGTTCTGCGTCCAGAAGGCTGCGTTCGGCATCCAGGACTTCCAGATAGGTGGCGGAGCCGTTGTCGTAGCGCAGTTGTGCCAGCCGTGCACGTTCGGTCTGGGCAGCCCGGCTGATCAGCTGAACGTCGAGTTGTTCGCGAAGCCGGAGGCGTATTGCCAGGGTGTCTGCTACTTCGCGAAACGCGCTCTGAATGGTTTGTTCATACTCGGCGACTGCCATGTCACGCCGGATTTCCGACAGCTCGAGCTCTGCCCTGCGTCTGCCGGCATCAAAGATGGGCAGGGAGATGGTGGGCGCAAAGGTCCAGGCCCTGCTGCCCGATCTGAACAGGCCGTCCAGCTCCGCGCTGGCGGAGCCAAGGCTGCCTGTCAGGGCAATACGCGGGAAAAATGCGGCCCGGGCGGCACCGATATTGGCATTGGCGGCACGCAGGCGGTGCTCGGCGGCGATGATGTCGGGGCGGTTGGTCAACAGTTCGGCAGGGAGGCCGGGCTGCAGATCAGCAAAGATCGTTGTCTGGTCAGAGGATGCCTGCTGCTGCGGCAGATCCGGATCTCCGCCGACCAGAAATCGCAGGGTATTGAGCTGCACATCTCGCTGTTGTTCGAGTTGTGCCCGCAGTGTCTGCGCCTGTGTCAACAGGGTCTGCACCTGGGTGACATCCAGTTTTGAAGTGGAGCCGACTTCATAGCGGCGCTGGAAAATACGGTACGATTTTTCACGGCTGTCAACACTCTGGCGTACGATCTGCACGCGTTCATCGAGCTCGCGCAGGGTCAGGTAACTGTTTGCAACCTCGGCGATCAGAGCGACGCGGACAGCTTGCCTGCCGGCTTCCGTTGCCAGCCAGCTCTCCAGAGCCGCACTTTCCAGGCTGCGTACCCGTCCCCACAGGTCCAGTTCCCAGGTGGTCAGGCCGAGCTCTGCCCGATATTCGCTACCGGTTGTGGCCTGGCCCATGGGACTCAGGTCTGCCGGTACCCGGGAGCGTGCTCCCTGACCACCCACGCTGATCTGCGGAAACCGTTCACTGCGTTGAATGCGATAGGCGGAGCGGGCCTCATCCACGCGCAAAATGGCCATGCGCAGGTCGCGATTGTTCTCCAGCGCCAGCTGGAGAAGTCGAATCAGGGTCGGATCGTTAAAGTACTCCTGCCAGGCCAACTCAGGGACAGGTGTACTGTGCGCTTCGGGTGACGCCATTGGATACGTTTGGGGCACAGGGGCGTCGGGTCTTGTGTAGGCAGGTGCCATGGAGGTGCAACCGGGCAGGACAGCAAGTGTGAAGATCATCAACACAACAGTCAGCCAAGGCAAACCGCAGCTGTGATGCATGTGTTTCCGCAAGGGGGAAGAGGTCTGGGTAGTCATCTGGTTTATTTTTGCTGGTACAACAGTATACTCATCGTTTCCTTGTGCCGGAGGAGACTTGGGGCGGTGACCATGAGAACAAAGCTGCACAGCACTCTGCAGGGTGAAGGGGCCGCAGCAGCCGGTAGACCTCGGTATTTTTTCCGGGTAGGCAGCAGGCAGTCAACCGGCTCGTGACCCTGCCATAATACGCCTGATTGGCCTTTTTTGCAAACACTGGTCTGTGGAAGAGGCTGGAGAACGTTGCCATGGAATGCTGCTGCACATCATGCCCCTGTGTTGTGCCGACCCCCGATACAACAAGTTGCTCTGTCTCTGCGCAGATTCAGCGCAGGGCCCAGCGCACCATCCACATGCCCGGCAGCATGGGCAGCCATAAGGTAAACCCGCGCAACAGCAGGGTTGCCGTCAGTGCGGCCTCAACCGGCACGCCCATGACGCCCAGCATCCCCACGCAGGTTGCCTCGAAACTGCCTAAACCAAGGGGAATCGGCCCGATGGTGGCAACCATGGAGGCGAGCACAAAACACGGGAAAACAGCCCAGATCGAGACCGGTATGCCGACGACCTGCAGCATCACCCAGAGGGTGGCGCTATCGAGGAGGAAAACCGAAAGGTGCAGCAAGGTGGCGATTATCATGAGCAACGGCTTGTGCATCAGTTCGTCGGGCGCATCGGCAACATCGTGCATAAGTTGCTTCAGGCCGGGGGTATGTTGCAGTATCTTCGGCAACTCTTGATACTGCAGATTTCGCAGCCAGAGCGCACCGGTGGGGATACCGGCGGCTACCAGGGAAAAAACAATGACCACCGCCACAATCCAGACATGGACCGCATGATAGAAGTGCAACAACCCAAGGGTTGCCAGCGCAGCAATCAGATAGGCCCCATAGTAGGCCACCAGACTCAGCAGCAGGGTGGCCATGCACAGCTGATTGGGAATTCCGCGGTGATTGAGGGCTGCCATAAAAAACGCGGTTCCACTGATGCCGCCGCTGGGTACGGCCTGATCGGAAAACAATTTGGCAATGCCCAGTGGAATGAGGGGCAGCAGGGGATAGTGCGTCCCGGCGACGCGCAGAGACAGATACCAGACTGCGGCCACGCAGAGATAGGTGGTCAGCTGCAGAAAAAGTGCTGCCACCAGCCAGACCGGCTCAGCCCTGCGCACAAGGTGCACGAAATTCTCCAGCTCCCCGATATGGGTGACCGCGAGTATCAATCCCGCCAGAAGCAGCAGGCCGGGCAGCCGGTTCTTCAGCTTCTGCAGCAGAGACTGTTGCATAGAGACCGGCTCCACTATGAAGAGACACCCGTCTGTTGCGGTCTGCTGAACCGCCGAAAGAAGATATGCTTGGTCATTTCAGAGACCAGCACATAACAACCGGTTATGGCAATAATCGCAATCAGCACCGGACCCGGCAGGGGGGCGAGTTCAAAGACAGCACCGATGGGCAGGAACGGCAGCAGCAACGTCAACACCACCATCCCTGCGATACTCCACATGAGAAAACGCCCGGGTCTGCTCTTGAAAAAGGGCTGATTGGTTCGAATAATCAACAGGACAAGCAGTTCCGTCATCAGCGATTCCATGAACCAGCCGGTGCGGAAAACCTCGGCCACCTCACCTGCCAGGGTCAGCAGCACCGCAAAGGTGATAAGATCGAAGACAACGCTCACCAGGCCGAAGGTGAACATGAAGTTACGGATCAGCTTGATATCCCAGCGATGCGGCGTAACTTCCCAGTCACGGTCCACGTTGTCGTCGGCAATACCCAAAGCCGGAATATCCGACAGGAAGTTGTTCAGCAGGATCTGCTTTGCCAGCAGCGGCAGAAAGGGCAGAAACAGGGAGGCGATGGCCATGCTGATCATGTTGCCGAAGTTGGCGCTGGTGGTGATGAAAATATACTTGATGGTATTGGCAAAGGTCCGGCGGCCTTCATTGATGCCCTTGTGCAGAACCTCCAGGTCGTGTTCCATCAGGACAAAGTCGGCAGCCTCCTTGGCCACATCCACGGCCTGATCCACTGAGATGCCGACATCCGCGGCGTGCAGTGCCGGTGCGTCGTTGATGCCGTCGCCAAGATAGCCCACCACGTGTCCTGTTTTCTGCAGTGCGCTGATGATACGCTCCTTCTGGTTGGGGTCGACCTCGGCAAACAGGTTGACCTGCGGGGCCAGATGCCACAGAGCCTCATCCCGCATCTCGTCCAGATCGGCGCCGGTGATGATGCGCTCCACCTGAAACCCGACCGCCTCGGCAACATGCCGGGCAACATGGCGGTTGTCGCCGGTGATGATCTTGGTCTGCACGCCGAGGTGTTGCAGTGCATCCAGGACATTGTGCACATTTTCCTCGGGCGGATCAAAGAAGAGCAGAAAACCGTCAAACACCATCTGCTGTTCGTCATCGCGCGTGTAATGCCCGGCCCGCTCAGGCATGTCTTTGTGGGCAACACCCAGCACCCGGTAGCCCTCGGCGCTCCAGGCGGCGAAATGCTGTTGGATGGTTTGGCTATACCCTTCATTAAGGGGAGCGATTGTCTGAGCTGTCTGTACCCGGTCACAGACAGCCAGAACGTTCTGCAACGCTCCCTTGGTGATCATCCGGCATGTTTTGTCAGCTTTTCGCCCGACAACAATGCTCAGACGTTTGCGCGTAAAGTCATACGGAATTTCATCCAGCTTTTCATAGTCCTGTGCTGTGAGGCCTTTTTTCTGGGCTGCTGCAATCACAGCCTCATCCAGGGGGTTGGAGAGCCCGGTTTCAAAAGAGGAGTTGAGATACGCCAGATGCAGAACCGTCTCGTTGTTCTGTCCGGTTGTGTCCAGTGTCCTGTCCAGCTCCACCACACCTTTTGTCAGGGTACCGGTTTTGTCGGTGCAGAACACGTCCATGCTGCCGAGGTTTTCGATGGCATTCAGACGTTTGACAATAACACCGTGCGTTGCCATGGTTTTTGCCCCGCACGACAGGGTGATCGTCATTATGGCAGGCAGCATTTCAGGGGACAGGCCCACGGCAAGGGCCATGGCAAACAGCACTGTCTCAATGGTCGGGTGGTGCAGGATGATGTTGATCGCCAGAATGACCACCACAATCACCAGCATGACACGGACCAGCAGCATGCCGAAATGACGAAGGCCGCGCTCAAACTCTGTTTCCGGTGCCCGCAACGAGAGGGTGCCTGCAATTTGGCCGAAATGGGTTGCTGAGCCGGTTTGCACCACCAGGGCTCTGGCCGTGCCGCTGCGGACCGATGTTCCCATGAACACGCAGTTGTTGCGTTCAACAAGACCGGCACCTTCGGGCACAATACCCGGCTTTTTTTCCACGGGAAAGGTTTCGCCGGTCAGCAGGGCCTGGGTCACATGGAAATCCTGCGCCTCGATCAGCAGTCCGTCACCCGGGATCAGGCTGCCCGCGCTGAGCAGGACAATATCGCCGGGCACCACGTCTTTGACGGAGATCGACAGGCTTTGTCCGTCACGGACAACCGTTGCCCGGACCGCCACCTGTTGCTGCAGTTTTTCCACAGCCTTTGTCGAACGAAACTCCACAATAAAACTGAGCACTGTGGTAATGACGACAATGCCAAGCACGATCAGGGCATTCAGCCAATCATGTACCACGAACGCCACGAGAGCAGCAAAGATCAGGATCAGAACCAGCGGGTTGCTGAACCGTTGCAGAAACAGGCGCAGCGTCTTTGCAGAGCCATGGTCAGCGGTCAGTGTATTGGGGCCGTACTGTCGCAGACGTGTTGCCGCAGTGGAAGAGTCCAGCCCTTTGGTACGGCTCTTTAGGGCCTGCATGACCTCATCGGTCGGCCGGCTCCAGTATTGGGCAACTGAGAGGGGAGGGTTCATGGCCTGTTTCTCCGGTAGGTGTTGAAGAAAACCCGTCCACTGTTTTCCATCGTTTTATGGAACGTTGTGCGCGGGTAACATGGTGCTACGGTAAAACGGGTGTGGCCAAAGCTCGTGTCGAGTGTTACCGGTCTCTTCTTTCCAGGCTAATTAATCAGAGTACTCTGTATTTTCCTGCGGGATGGGCTGATCAGTGGGGCGATGTCCGTTTTTCTTTTCCGGCCTGGATGAAGGATGATCAGCACTCCGCCTGCGCATACGCTGGATTTCGGAATCAAGGTTCATGGTCAGATAGATGTGCTTGTGCGGATGGCCGAATCCCTGTTTCCGGAAAAAATGGAGGGCACCCAGGTTCTCAGCAGAGGTGTCTGCCAGGAGCATGCGAATGCCCCGTTCGATCATAAGATCCTTGAACTTCTGGAAGAGTTTGTCGGCAACGCCGTGCCGCTGGACGTCCGGATGGACCCCCAGCCAGATCAGGTAGCCGTATTTCCAGGCGGAATGGGATTTGATAATGGTTGTCCCCAGTAAAAAACCCTTCAGCTGCTCTTCGACCTCTGCCACAAGGCAGAACTCCGTATCACTGTGAAAAAGCCCCACCACTTCGTAAACATCCCAGGTCCGATAGGTGTTGGGTGCCTCATCAGCCGTGTAGAGCATCTCTCCCAAATGAAAAACCGGGGCTATGTCATCCACCTCCATCTCGCGTATCCGGACTGAAACACGCCTCTCTTTTCCTTCTGAAGATCCCACAGTATCACTTTGTCTGATTGTTGATCGTTTTCGGATCCGGTCTCTGGAGATCCGGTCCTGAAGCATTCTTGAAGTGAGCTATAATAAATTCAGTTGCACATGATGTCCAGAGTGCGAGCGGCTGATGGTGCATTTATCTGATCGGGCAGGGGGGGATTGAACAGCAGGCTGTTTTGGTTCAGCGTGAATTGGAGAATTCAACCGTTTGAGTTAGTCTACAACAACGGAGGAATTCACCATGCGCAAACAACGAAAAAATTACACCGGTCAGGAGAAAGTCTTGATTCTCAAGCGG
>Ga0265295_1001785_pt1 | contig 36686 bp, 26 predicted proteins | sample Munlansysbiofilm_FD_192503 | JGI IMG/M metagenome (GOLD analysis project Ga0265295, IMG submission 192503) | Leachate microbial communities from a municipal landfill in Southern Ontario, Canada - Methane capture system biofilm | ecosystem: Engineered > Solid waste > Landfill > Unclassified ... | reverse complement strand
AATTAAATTGCCTATTTAGGTTTTTAATGAATGAATCACGAATTGGATTGTTTTCCAAAATTCAAAATTGGGATTGAAAACCGGCTATTGCAGTGAATCCCGTAGAGACGCAATGCCTTGCGTCTCTCAATGCCATGCGTCTCTGCAATCCGCAACACCCCCACAATTCCTAATAATTCGGATTTTCCCAATAAAAATTCAATGTTGTTTGTACAAACATTTAAAAATAAATGGCGAGATTGTTTTTGAAATCTACACAGTTTGCCCATTATGAAACGCCCATCTCCATGGGATTATAAAATAAAAATAAAATCGGCTTTAGCCGAAAAGGTTACAAACGAAGATTGCCTTCGCGCACCCCTTGCCCCTGAAGGGGAATCCAGCGCGCAGGTATGAAAATTAAATTGCCTATTTAGGTTTTTAATGAATGAATCACGAATTGGATTGTTTTCCAAAATTCAAAATTGGGATTGAAAACCGGCTATTGCAGTGAATCCCGTAGAGACGCAATGCCTTGCGTCTCTATTTAAAATGCCTTGCGTCTCTACCAACCCATGGATTTAAAAAACTTTTTTAATGATATTCTGAACATTGTCGGGTTCGCTCATTGTGAAAAAATGGATGACGGGAACGCCGGCAGATTTCAGTTCAAGACATTGAGCAATAGCCCATTCAACGCCTACTTTGTTCACCTCTTTGTTGGTTTTGCACAAATTAACTTCATTGACCAATGCCTGTGGCAGTTCAATGTGGAATAGTTGGGGTAAAACTCGCAGATGGTTGAAATTTGCAAACGGATTGATTCCCGGAATTATTGGAATAGTTATTCCAATAGATCGGCAACGCTGCACAAAATCAAAATATTTTTTATTATCGTAAAACATTTGAGTAACAATGTAATCGGCCCCAGCGTCCACTTTGGCCTTTAAGTTTTTAAGGTCGATATCCATATCAACCGATTCGGAATGTTTCTCGGGATATCCAGCTACGCCAACACTAAAATTGGTATGATGTGCTCCAAAATCAGGCTGGTCGAGGTACTTTCCTTGGTTCAAATCCCGAATTTGCTGAACCAAACCAATGGCATTGTCGTGTCCAATGGGATGCGGCATAAATTGGGACTCTCCCTTAAGTGCATCGCCACGCAAAGCAAAGACATTGTTGAGCCCTAAAAAGGAATAGTCGATGAGCATTTGTTCCGTTTCATGTTTCGAAAATCCGCCACAAAGGATATGAGGAACCACCTCAACATTGTATTTATATTTCACTGCCACCGAAATCCCAACCGATCCAGGGCGACGATTTACTTTCCGCTTCTCGATGCTCCCATCCGGATGTGCAATGGATTTCACCTCCTCACGATGATACGTTACATTAATAAAACTGGGTTTATATTCCATTAACGGATCCAGCGTTTTATAGATGTTTTCGAGGGAATGTCCGCGCAAAGGCGGCACAATTTCGAGTGAAATCAGCGTCTTTTCAGAATCATTAATAGTCTTTATAATATTCATTTCTAGTTACTTAATCCCAAATAAAGGGGAGTGATTTTATCTATTTCGTGGAAAGACTAAACGAACCGTCGTAGCGTTTCCAAATGCATTCCTTTTCGAGTTGCTAAGTCTGACATTTGCTCCTCTCCTATTTGCTCAACCTGAAAATAGTGTGCCTGAGGATTGGCAAAATACCACCCCGATACCGATGCAGTGGGGAACATTGCAAATGTCTCGGTTAGCTCAACACCAATATTTTTGGTCACACCGAGCAACTGAAACAGGGTTGCTTTTTCCGAATGGTCGGGACAAGCGGGATATCCGGCTGCGGGACGGATTCCACGATACTGACCTCTCAACAATGCTTCGGCATTGAATGTCTCTGCAGGAGAATAGCCCCATGCCTCCGTTCGCACATAAAAATGGAGCCATTCTGCGGCAGCCTCAGCGAGTCGATCGGCCATAATTTTTGTCATTATGGACATATATTCGTTCCCTTCGGCCAAAAATTTCTGAGTGATCGCCTCCATTCCTATTCCTGCCGTTACGGCAAAACCGCCCAAATAATCGTTCACATTCGCTTGTTTTGGCGCAATAAAATCGGCCAAACATGGATTGTGTTGATCGCGCTTTTGCAGATTTCGCAAGAAATGAAATTTACAAAGTTCATCCGTGCTTCCACTTGCTTCATAAAGTGTGATGCTATCATTGTCCGAAGTTGCCGGAAACATTCCATAAACGGCCTTTACTTGCAGACGTTTGTGCTCTATGATATCGTTCAGCCATTGATTGGCATCGGCAAACAATTTCTGTGCCTCGTTGGCCTGCACAGGATCTTCGAGTAAAGCCGGATAACGACCCTTCATCTCCCATGCTTTAAAGAAAAATGTCCAGTCAATAAGTGGGACAAGATTTTTAATATCAACTTCTTGTATTGTTTTTACACCCAACTGTTTTGGTTTAACAATTTGTGCTTTTGTTACATCGAATTGAAAGCGATTCTGTCGTGCTTGATCGAGCGAAATGTATTGTTTTTGCAATTGCCGCTCTTTATAGGCAGCAATAATTTCCTGATTATTGAGTTCGAGATCGGCAATAAAAACCGCTTTTTTATCCTCGTTTAACAGTTGCCCGGCAACGTGGATGGCTTTACTGGCATCTTTAACATGCACCACTGGTGATTTGTAGTGCGGCGCAATTTTTAGTGCAGTGTGCAACTGACTGGTTGTTGCTCCACCGATGAGGATGGGAATATTAAAATTATTGTCATTCATGGCTTTTGCAACGCCTGCCATCTCTTCGAGCGATGGTGTAATAAGACCACTTAGACCCAGAATATCAGGCTTGTGCTGCTTTACTCCCTCAATAATTTTCTCTGTGGGAATCATTACGCCCAAATCGATGATTTCGTAATTATTGCATCCCAAAACAACGCTAACAATGTTTTTTCCGATATCATGGACATCGCCTTTCACCGTTGCCATAAGAATTTTTCCGGCCGATTTAATGGCTTTTCCCTGATTGGCCTCTCTTATTTTTGGTTCTAAATACTCAACCGCCTGCTTCATAACACGGGCACTTTTCACCACTTGCGGCAAAAACATTCGTCCCGTCCCAAACAACTCGCCAATGTAGTTCATTGCGCCCATCAAAGGACCTTCGATAATGCGCAATGGAGAATCAAATTGTGGCCCAATTTCGTCTAAATCGGACTCAACAAACTCAGTAACTCCCTTAACCAAAGCGTGTTTAATTCTCTCCGCCACAGGCAGTTCGCGCCATTCCTGTTTTTTGGTCTCCGATTTCATATCTCCTTTAACCTGATCGGCGTACATCAACAACCGTTCGGTGGCATCGGCACGTTTGTTTAAAATCAAATCCTCCGAAAGTTTTAATAGATCTTTTGGCACCTCTTCGTAAACCTGCAACATCGATGGATTAACGATTCCCATGTCCAAGCCATGCTGAATGGCGTGGAACAAAAAGGCAGAATGCAACGATTCCCTCACAACATTGTTTCCACGAAACGAAAACGATAAATTGCTGACTCCTCCGCTGGTTTTTGCGTATGGTAAGTGCTCTTTGATCCATGCACAGGCGTTAATAAAATCGACACCATAATTGTTGTGCTCCTTAATTCCGGTTCCAATGGATAAAATATTGGAATCGAATATAATATCTTGTGGTGGAAATTTAATTTTGTTGACCAACAGGTCGTATGAGCGTTTTGCGATTTCAATTTTACGTTCAAAAGAGTCGGCTTGTCCTTTTTCGTCGAACAACATAACCACAACCGCCGCGCCATATTGACGCAAAAGTGTGGCGTGATTCAGGAACTGCTCCTCGCCCTCTTTCAGACTTATTGAGTTTACAACCGGTTTTCCCTGTACACATTTCAATCCCGCTTCGATAATGCTCCATTTCGAGGAGTCGATCATAATTGGAACTCTGCAAATTTCAGGGTCAGCAGCAATTAAGTTTAGGAACGTTGTCATGGTTGCTTCGCCCTCTATCAGGGCATCGTCCATGCAAACATCAATCACTTGCGCGCCGTTTTCGACCTGTTCTAAAGCAACCGTAAGTGCCTCTTGGTATTTTTCTTCGCGAATTAATCGGGCAAATTTTGCCGACCCCGCCACGTTGGTTCGTTCACCCACGTTTACAAAATTGCTCTCTTTTGAAACCGATGTCACCTCGAGTCCTGCAAACCGCGTAATGGGTTCAATTTGAGGAACTATCCGAGGTTTATACTGCGCTGCCACCTTTGCTATTTCGCGAATATGGTCGGGCGTTGTTCCGCAACATCCACCAATAATATTCACAAGACCTGAGGCACAGAAATCACGAATAATTTCGGCCATAATTTCCGGAGTTTGGTCATAATCGCCAAGCTCGTTGGGCAATCCAGCGTTTGGATGGGCACTCACAAAACAGGACGAGATATTGGAAAGACGCTCCACATAGGGTTTCAATTGTTCGGCACCAAGAGCGCAATTTAATCCCATGCTAAATGGCATTGCATGTTCAAGTGAGACATAAAACGCCTCTAGGGTTTGACCTGAAAGGGTTCGTCCGGCAGCATCGGTAATGGTTCCCGACAACATGATTGGAATTATTTTTTGAGTTTCCGCTTCCAGTTTTTTGGCAGCAAAAACAGCCGCTTTGGCGTTTAAGGTATCGAATATGGTTTCAATCAACAACAGATCGACACCTCCATCGACAAGCCCTCGTATTTGATCGTAATATGAATCAACCAACTGATCGAAGGTTACTTTTCGGAATGCCGGATTATTTACGTCGGGCGATAAACTGGCAGTTTGGTTTGTAGGGCCAATACTTCCAGCTACGAATCGGGGTTTTTCGGTGGTTGAATACTCATCGGCCGCTGCACGCGCCAATTTTGCCGCTTCGAGATTAATTCGATAAACAAGATGTTGCAGATTGTAATCGGCCTGCGAAATGGCATTGGCGTTAAATGTATTTGTCTCAATAATGTCGGCATTCGCAGCTAAATACAATTTATGAATCTCTTTAATTATTTCAGGTTGGGTAAGCACTAAAATATCATTATTGCCAATTAAATTGTCGGTATGGGTAGCAAATTCAGAGCCACGATAATCACGTTCAATCAATCTATGTCGTTGAATCATAGTACCCATAGCTCCGTCGAGCGTCAAAATGCGCGACTCCATTTGCTGATATAATTGCTGAATTCTGTTTGTCATATCTCTATTTTAAAATTGAAAAATTGTACAAATTTAGCCAAAATTTATAGATTTCAGAGAACCCTAATGTTAGAAAATTGATTTTAAACCCTTGATTTTCATTCGATTTCAATTAAAATGGTTGATTTTATGAAAAAAATAGATTGAAACAGATCCATTGTAAAACATAAAAGCGACTTTTTATTGTACTATTGCAAAACGTGCCGACAATGAAAAAATTCAAAAATAATAAATCGATATTCAATGTCGTTTGGTTAAGAAAAGAGTGTGGCTTTGCTATGACATGTTCTGTAAAGCCAGCGCAATGGTACAGTTTCTATGTGTCTTAGTTTTAGTTGAAGAGCAAAATTGTGGCAAATTTCATGGTCACAAAATTGTAAATACAGAAGAGACACAGCGCAATTCAGCATAAAGATGTGATTTTGAAGGTGTTGAATCACTCCAGGATTCTAGGAATCAGTGGGATAACCTTTTACCCCGAGCTACACATGGGGCTATTAATGTTCAACCCACTTCGAGGATGACGTGCAACAATGACATTGGTAGATGTTGAGAATAAATTACGGGTATATTTTGCAACAACTCGATTTCTTCTCATCCGAATACAGAAATTGTATTGATTATCAGGCGTTTGAGCCTGAATGACAAACATAAACCATTATATTTCAAAGAATTATACAATTTTTGACCAACCTATTGTTTCAACCAAACGTCACTAAATAATAAATAGAAACTGCATTATGAGCACATTTCCATAGATTCTAAACAACTTTTATTATTTTTGCTACCATTAAGGAACTTGAATAGAAAGGCAACTGCAATAGCATGAGTTTATCGACCAAAAAGAGGGTATTAATAATAACCTATTACTGGCCACCATCGGGAGGTGTAGGCGTTCATCGCTGTCTTAAATTTGCGAAATACTTGCGCGATTTTGGCTGGGAACCAATCATTTACACTGCCGACAATGCCCAGTATCCCTATTTCGACGAAACCAATTTTATCCATATCCCAGAAGGGATCACTATTTTAAAGCAGCCAATTTGGGAACCGTACAGCATGTTCAAAATCGCTTCGGGTCGGAAAGCGTCCAGTTCCATGAACAATCCGGTACATGTTCGCGACAAACGCTCTTGGGTTGACAATCTTGCCATTTGGATTCGTGGCAACTTTTTCATTCCCGATGCACGAAAATTTTGGATTAAACCATCGGTAAAATATCTCTCTGCTTGGTTAAAAGAGAATCCTGTTGACGCAATTTTAAGCGACGGCCCACCACATACCAACACCGAAATAGCGTGCCGCTTGTCAAGGAAATTTGACATTCCGTGGTTGGCCGATTTTCAAGATCCGTGGACACAGGTCGATTATTTCAAACTGCTTAAACTGACTCCTTGGGCATATCGAAAGCACAGCAATATGGAGCAGATGGCTCTAAAAACAGCAAAGAAGACGACCATTGCCAGCCCAACCTGGAAGCGCGATCTTGAATCCATTGGAGCGCACAATGTTGATGTGATTTTTTGGGGATACGATGAGCAAGAATTTCAAAAGACAGAACAGAAATTAGATACGAAATTTTCAATTACCCATGCTGGATTATTAGGATTTGATCGACTTCCCGAAACGTTATTCAAAATTTTGGGCGAACTAAAATCAGAAAATCCCCAATTTGCTGCCGATTTAAAAATTGACTTTCCGGGCAGTGTCGATTACAGTATCGTTGAAGAGTTGAAGAAAAACAATTTGTTTGAAAACTGCTGGCTACCCGGCAATATTTCACGAATAAATGCCATTGAGAGGACCTTCAACAGTCAAATTCTGCTCCTTCCGCTCAATAAAGCGGAAAATGCACAAGGGCGAATTCCGGGCAAACTTTTTGAATGTATGCGCGCCAAACGACCTATTCTTTGTTTAGGGCCAGAGACCTCGGATGTAAAAACCATCATTGAATCAACAAAAACCGGAATGAGTTTTCACTACGACGATTATGATGGGATTCGAATATTTATTACGGACAAATACAATTTGTTTCTGAACAATGAGAACATAGTGACTCCCTTAGAACTAGAACAATACTCCGTTAGAAACCAAACCGCTAAAATTGCCGAATATCTCAATTCAATAATCCAACAATAATACGGCTTGTTAGCAAAAATTAATAAGCAACCCAATTCGCATGAGCATAATAGAAAACACATATAAGCACTCCGACAACGACACTATTTTTGTGACCAGCATCTCTGATATTCCGATCTATGATGTGTTGGGGAAAAAATATTACGCGTCGCCGGATCAGTTTGAATTTCAATGCAAAAACTTTAAGTTAAACGACATTGAACCCTCTGTGGTAGAACGTATTAAATGGGATTTTGACCCTATTTTAAACGTTCATACAAACAATGATTACTACCTCTTCAGTCGATTTACTGAACAGCAAGAGGTAAACCAGATTACACCAAAACAAGTTGCATCAAAACAAGAGCCAATAGAGCCTACACGGAACAAAAATAATTTCAGTTCGCTCGACAACAAGGAGATACAAGAACAAACCACGATACTGAATTTAATCCCAATAGTTAAAAAAACGGAGGAGCAACACCAAACCATCCTTATTAAGAACCTTCTAATCAGAAAACCGCTAGCCGCACAGAAGCAATTTGGTAGTGTCGATTGGGCCACCGGAGTATTTATAGGTTTACTTATCTTAGTAACCTACACACGAGTTTCATTCGGAAAATTCTTTCGTCCTATAATTTCCGCCATGTTTGCCTACAATCTTTCGAGCCGGATTTACATCGAAAGGAACATTGTAATCAATCGATTGTCAACAATCTTAAACTTTCTGTTTGTATTAACATTTGTGACATTTTTAGCGTTGGGGTTTGATTACTATGGATTTAGGATAACGATATTTAATAAAATTGAAACGTATTTTGTACTTCTTGCTCTATTTTTCATCCTTTATACGATTCGAAAATTGATACACTTTCTATTGAGTGCTATTTTCAACCTTAAAGAGACAATCCAAGAGTATAGTTTTCATGGCAATTTATTTATAAAACTTTTAGGTATAATAATTTTACCGTTAATAATTACAATCCCATATTTGCCTGAAAATCACGTTAACTATTTATTTATCATAATTTTAGCATTAATATCAATCGTATATTTGATGCGTATTTTTCGAATATTTTCCTTAACTATTCGAAAAGGATTTTCTATTTTCTATTTGATTTTGTACCTTTGTGCTCTGGAAATTGGTCCTTGCATTGTATTGTTAAAAGTATTTGACACTATAATATAAGGATATTGATTCACAAAAAACCACTAAGGCTTTGAAAATCAAACGTATTTTAGTTTCGCAACCCGCGCCTACAACAGAAAAAAATCCGTACACGGAACTCTCCGAAAAACATTGCGTCCAATTCGACTTTCAGCAATTTATACGTGTTGAAGGGGTTTCCGCAAAAGATTTCAGAAAAGAGCGTATTAACTTTTTAGATTACGGCGCCGTTATATTCACCTCACGTACAGGCATTGACCATTACTTTCGACTTTGCGAGGAGATGCGAGTAACGGTTCCTGAGGATATGAAATATATTTGTATTTCGGAATCCACCGCACTTTATTTGCAGAAATACATTGTGTATAGGAAGAGAAAGATCTCGTTTGGAACCGGGAAATTTGACGATTTAATAAAGCTTATTCACAAAAACAAAAGCGAGAATTTTTTGGTTCCACTCAGCGATATTCACAACCAAGATATCCCTAATAAGCTGAACAAAGAGAAGGTGAAATTTCGTTCCGCTGTTCTGTATCGTACAGTGAGTGCTGATCTGTCCAACATGAATTTAGCTGATTACAACGCCATTGTGTTTTTTAGTCCAGGTGGAATTACTTCGTTATTTGATAATTTCCCTGATTTTAAACAAGATAAAATGATTATTGCTGGTTTTGGACCAACTACCTGTACTACAATTAAAGAAGCCGGGCTAACAATTAATATCCAAGCTCCAACTCCAAAAGCCCCGTCGATGATTATGGCTTTGGATCATTTTATTGCCGAAAACAACAAGAAAACAAAATAATATTAAAACAAGTGTTTGTATTTGTTACGAAGGAAGGAATCAGTTTTGGTTCCTTCTTTTTTTCATTTCAACCCATGGGGATGTTGCGTAGCAATGCGTGCCAATCCAGCATCAACATTTTTTGAAAAAAACGAAAATAACCGCTGAACTTTAGAATTATCGAACCGTGTTTTAGGAGGACGTGAACCTGTTTGAGCAAGATCCTTCGACTTAATGGGAGAAATTAGCGTGGTGTTTAATTCAAAAAATTGCGCCGTTTTTAAAGCAAAATCAAAAACAGAGAGATATTCCGACCCTCCAGCATGAAAAACCCCAACCTCGGAGGAGAAACACAATATCAATATTAAATCTGCTAAATCTTCGACATAAATGGGAGTCCGAAACTGATCATCAACAATATTCATGGGTTTCTGCTGTTCTAGATTTTGTTTTACCATGGTTACAATATTATTGCGCCCCTCAACTAAAGGAATCCCATAAACAAGAACAGGCCGAACAATGGCATAATTATCCAAAATACGTTTTATAGCCCGTTCGGCTGCAACTTTTGTCTCTCCATAAAAACTTACGGGGGAACAAGCCGACTCTTCCGTTTCAAACTCATTTTGACCACTAAAAACAAAATCGGAACTCAAAAAAACAAGTCGAGCACCCACTTTTTTTGAAACTAAAGCAATTTTTTCAGTGGCTTCTACATTTACCCTCCACGCTTCGTCGCGATTCAATTCGCAGTAATCAACCTGTGATAAAGCTGCCGTGTGGATAATGATATCGGGCTCAATATTTTCTATCAACCGCTCAAAATCCTCTTTTAAAAAATCAACCTCTACCTGTATTGCCGTATCAGAGGGAGTGGTTTTTCCATTCCGAACACACGCATAAATCTCTGTTTGAGGAGTGTTAAATAAATACTTACAGACATATCCGCCTATAAATCCAGAAGCACCTGTAACAACAATTTTTTTCATGTTGAATCAAATTTTATCAAAGTTAACAATATTTCGTATGCAAAAGGAATGCTCAATTAATCAACGTTATCTAGGAATTGACAACAATTGGTGATCGGTGATCGGTGATCGGCAAATAGAATTCAACTTTGTTTTTCTTGTGCTTTCCCAAAACATTCATGTCTGTGGTTAAAAAATAGCTCTGAAAATCGATGAACAGAGAATTATTCAAAAAAAAGAATTCGCTAAAAAATAGAAATGAAAACCGTACCTTTGCTCCTACTATCATTGAGTAATATAAAAAACACAAGATTCAACATCGTTTAATCGGGTCTCCTCTATGAATAAACAAAATACACTCTACCTTTCTGTTCTTGTGCTGATATTCGGATTTTCTAACCTGAATGCACAAAAACCATTCAAAGCCGGATTCTCAGTAGGTGCCTTAACAACCCAAGTGGATGGCGATGGTTATGGAGGATATGATAAATCGGGAATACAAGCTGGAGCGTGGGTAAGTAGAGAAGTGTCAAACGACTTAATTCTAATGTTAGAAATCGCATATCGGCCCAAAGGAAGTAAAAGTTCGTTGAAAGCAACCATTGATGACCAAGATTACTACAAACTGTCGCTCCATTATGTTGAAATTCCTGTAACACTCCGCTACCGAAATAAAAATTATCTATTCGACGTTAGTTTAGGTGCTGCCTATTTAGCAAAAGAGTCTGAAAAGGGGTATATTTTAGGAGGACTTTCAAGTTCCGAGACTCCAGGATTCAATAAGTTTGACCTAATAACAGCAGTGGGAATTGGCATTCAATTGAACGAAAACTGGAGTATTACAGCCCGATTTACCTACTCCGTAATTGATGCAGCCAAGAACTATCGGATGCCCTCCAACTTCAGGTTGCAATTCAACAATGCCCTTTCCTTATCTTTATATCGAAGAATAGGACGATAATAGAGCGAATAGTCACCATAGTAGGCTCTCTGGTGGAAAATACAAATTCGTTAACATAAAATACAGTATCAAATTAAAAAATATTTTTTATCTTGCACTCGCCAAATAAGAATAAAAAGACATAAATAATTTAACTCAAAACTACAGAACTATGAAAAAACTACTCTTTTTATTTGCGTTAATAGGAACTATTTCTGCAGCAAATGCGCAGTTTCTAAAATTTGGACTCCGCGGTGGAGTAAGTTCAACACAATTAAAAGTTGATGATGTTGTTAAAGTAATCAATGAAAATAATCAAGAGGTAGCACTTGAATTAGCCACTAATACCCCCTTAGGATTTCACTTTGGAGGATTTGCCCAAATTTCGTTGGGAGGAATTTTTATTCAACCTGAATTTCTTTTTGCAACTACGGGTAGCGAAATAAAAATCACAAATACGGGTGCCGCTTATGATAATATAACAAGGGAAGCCAAACAGCGAAATTTCCGTATTGACATACCCGTTTTGGTTGGGATGAAATTTGGTCCTGCACGTTTAGGAATTGGTCCAGTAGCCTCTTTTAATTTACTTAACAAAGATGAGTTTTCGGATATTGTAAGTGAAGTTGCGGCAAACAATGGTCAAAGCAACACTTCCGAAACCCTATTCAAAACTGCCGTTTGGGGCGCACAAGTAGGTGCTGGATTAAATATATTTGGAAAAATTGCTCTAGATGTTAAATATGAGTTCGGTTTAAGTAAACTCGGTGATGGAATGAAAGTTAAAGGACAAGACATTAATTTCAATCAACGATCAAATCAAGTAATATTCAGTGTTGGATATATGTTCTAACTCAAATACCATAAATTGAAAAGCAGTCGGGTGCTTCCTTTAGCGGGAGCACCCGATATTTTTTACATGATATCGGAGTTTTCACATCTACGCAAAATATCTGTTATTTGTAAAAATCTACAACTACATTGCATATGCTTTCCACATTCTCTGATTTCAACTCATAAAAAAGAGGTAAACGAACCAAACAGTCGGTATAATGATCAGAATTAGACAACACACGTCCATCGTGCTTATCGCGATAGTAATCGCTGTTGTGTAGGCTTAAATAATGAAATACAGCGAGAATATTATTCATCTTCAGACTTAGAAGCAAATCACTTCTCTCGTCCGCAGTATTACAAACAAGATAGAACATGTGGGCATTATTGGTGGCAAAATCAGGCATTTGTGGTAATTTGATTTTTTTCTGTTGCTCAAGTGGTAAAAGCAATTGGTGATATTGACTCCAAATTGCTTTGCGTTTTGCTTGTATATCTGCAATATTTTCGACCTGCGCCCACAAAAATGCAGCAATAATTTCGCTGGGTAAAAACGAAGATCCTACGTCAACCCAACCATATTTGTTTACCTCACCACGAAAAAACTCTGCTCGATTGGTTCCTTTTTCCCAAATTATTTCGGCTCGACGTTCAAAACGCTCATCATTAATGGTAAGCATTCCACCCTCGCCTGAAATGATATTTTTGGTTTCATGGAACGAAAAACATCCCAAATGTCCTATGCTTCCCAACGGTTTTCCTTTGTAGAAGGAATCAATAGCCTGTGCTGCATCTTCGATTACTAAAAGGTTATACTTATTAGCTAAACCCATAATCTTGTCCATATCGCAGGCAATTCCGGCATAATGAACAGGAACAATGGCTTTGGTTTTTGAGGTTATTAAGGGTTCAATTAAATCGGCATCCAGATTGGGATTATCGACATAACTATCCACAAAAACTATTTTTGCCCCTTGGCGAACAAACGCCAGAGCGGTTGACACAAAAGTGTATGAAGGGACAATAACCTCGTCGCCGGGCTGAATATCAGCCAAAATAGCGGCCATTTCTAACGCATCGGTGCATGAAGAAGTTAATAGACATTTTCCAAATCCGTAAGTCTCCTGAAAATATTGCTGGCAGCGTTTCGTAAATTTTCCATTGCCCGAAAGTTTCCCGGTATAAACGGCTTCGTACATATAGTGGGCTTCCTTACCTGTCAAATATGGTTTATTAAATGGGATCATAATGTAAAATCTTAAAATAGTAATTGCTAAAAATACAAAATTACAGATATAATTTGTAACTCGGACATTTACTGTGAAATATAACAAAAGGCTCCCGCTTTTAAATACAACAGTCATTTTATAGAAAACATCAAAAGCAGAATCTAGTTTACGCCTCTATTCCTTTGATTTCCAATTGCCTAACCCTCAGTAACAATTTCAACTACTGTGCTTTGTGCAACAAATCGTTCCGTTTCGGACCGATAAATATAGGCAGCAGGACGTTTCCCACTCTCTTTAATTTCGCTGATGTTTTCACCAATAGCACATTGAATATCACACTGTACTATTTCCGCAAAATCAGAGCTATTGTTGATTATTTGGGTTATTTTACCTGGTTTGGGGAAAATAAAATAAACCCCAGAATACGCATTTTGATCTAGTCTTATGGATTTCGGATCAAAATTACCCATTGCAATTTCAATGACCGCCTTTAAAAAATCAAACCCAGTGGAAAGTTCCACAAGGTTGCTCCCGATGTAATCGCCCCCCATTCGAGCTCCAATTTCGGTAATAAATATCTTATTTTCAGAAGTTATGAAAATCTCAGAATGCGATGCTCCATCCTGCACCCCAAGAGCACTAAGGGACGCTTTTACAATCTCTGCAACTTCTTGTTGCAACTCCGTGGAGATATTCGCCGGTTGATGTTGTGCCTTTTCGACAAAATAGGGAGCTCCAGTAGTCTCTTTTTCCGTAATCTGAAGAACATAGTGTTCTCCTTTCCATGAAACGGACTCGACACTAAATTCCTGACCAACAACAAACTCCTCAACAATAACCTCTTGGTTGAACGATTCTGATTTAGCACGTTTAATGGCGCTCTCCAACTCATCGTGAGTTTGAACTTTAGTAACTCCACGACTGCCCGAACGATCGGTTGGTTTTACAATCATAGGGAATTTCAATCCGCAATTCAAAATCTCCTCGGAACTGTTGGAAAGAATGAATTTTGGACAAGGCATGTCGCTAACATCCAGAACCTGACGCATTAAAAACTTGTTGGTAGTAACCTCTGTACAAGTCGCACTATTGGCAGTTAATCCCAATTCATTGGCTACATAATTGACCGTAATCATGGCCAAATCGGAACCGATGGAGATAATTCCGTCGGGTTCAATTTTACGCGCTTCTTCAAGGATTTGCTCCTTTTCGGTAATTGAAATGGGATAAAATTTTGACGCAAACTCTTTTCCTACAGCACCTTCTTCCCATGCAAATACATGAGTTTCGATATTCATTTCCTTTGCCTTCAGAATTAGGGGTAACTGAAAGTTATTGGCTCCTATTATGATTAGTTTTTTCATACTATATTTGGGAATATTTAATAAAAACCGCTGCAATTTTATTAATCCATTAAAACCCTAAGTCCTCGTTAACAACTATTAAATGGATTCTATCCTCATTTTGTTTGACCTGACCACTAACAACAACTTTATTGAGACAAGCACTTTCAGGATGGCTACAATTTGTACATTTCCCTAACTTCAAACAAGGGACTTCTTGGAAATTGCACCAATGTTTTAAATTATGACGAATATATGTCATGGGTACAGTATAACTATGAATCCTATCAAATGCAGAGTCAACATCCTTTACTATTTTATTTCTACCAACAATACACAAAACATGACGTGGGCCAAAAATCATCCCTGAAACTCTATTTCCTAGACCGTCAATTGAAACAATTTCGCCATTCATGGTTATTGCATTAGCACTTATAACAAGCAAATCACTTGTAAGAGAGGCTCTCAAATTTTCCATCCATTTATCACTCTTTTCTTTCCACTCATCATATGGAATATCCATTCGACCTGGAGGCTCTTCACCGTACACAGCATATTGACCCGTACGAGAACGTTCCAAAGGCTGATTTATAGAATAACCATCCTCTTTTTTGTATTCCTCTCTAAACCAATCGAAAAGACCCAATTGATATAGTGTTACACCATCGCTAAATGCGATGTTTTTTATATGTTTTCTTTCATCAATAAAGCTATTTATTAATTGCTTTACTTCATCTCCATTTTGAAGTAAATGTAGTTTTATTCTTCTTGATTCAAATTTTTTCTTTAACGCATTGCCCTTAATTTCAAAGAGCACGTTCTTCTCTTTTGTAAAATCAGTCTCATTTACGTATTCCATAACACATTTTTTTATAGTAAAAACTTATTCTATATACAAAGTAATCTTATTGAAATATTCAACCCATTTTAAGACCCATTCAAAGCAACAACATTCTTGTTAATTACTCTGAATCAACATAAAAAACTCTCTCTTTCATAAATAACGCATAAATATTGGTCTCCATACCTGATTTAAGTATTCATAAGTTACGACGGATTATTTTGCATGTATCAATCGCTTTTTCTTCAGTATAGTACAAATCATTAAACAAATTTATAATATTGCAAGACAACTTTTCTGCATTTGGATGCTTATCATTATCAAATAGAGTATTTGAAGGAACATAATGCGAACTTGCGAACAGTCCATGCTTCATGAGTTCATTTAGAATCGCAGTTTTATTGTTCACTAAAATATTAAACCGCCACGATTGGAACTCACTTTGGAACTGAATTTCTTTAGGAATATCACTTTTGTAAATATCATTTAGTCGCTTCTTATGCTTCTTGATCACTGAAATTTGCTCTTCTATTTCAATGAAATATTCATCTAAATCAATTGACCAAAATTCAGTATTAAGCCAATTTTGATTGATATCTTTTATTCTGCTTCCCGAGGCAAGGCTTGATTTATAATTTGACTCCAACATTGAATATGCATTAGAATCGTACTGTGAATGATTCTTGTTAAAACTGATACTATTACCAAGTTTTGCATATCCACCACCTTTTAAATCCAACGATTTTGCATACCCTGTACTAAAAAGTTCCATGTCAACATTTGGCTGAATTGGATTTGAATCGGGAAAACAGAGACATTTATCGTCAATAATTTTAAAATCAGGTTTCCGCTCCTTTAGTATTCTAAAAAGTAAATCAGTGTTATTCTGATAACCATATGTTCTTACAAAAACGACACCTGCATATTTCCCCAGTGATTTTTCTACGGTTTTAATCAGAGTCTTTTCATCAATACATAAACTTAAAGGATGAATATCAATAAATTCAAACGACACTCCTGCCTTAACAAAGGTGAGTGGAACTACGGGGCAAACATTAGCAGGAAGAATATAAACTCCCCTATTATAAGTTTTCACAAAATTGTAAAGTAACGAACTTGCCCTGTGTGCTCCTAGGTTCATCGAATTGTTTTTGCTGGTGATCCGACCACTGTTTTATTTGATTCTATATCGTGAAGAACTGTCGAAGCCATTCCTATAATGTTAAAATCGCCAATTTGCACTCTATCTCTTATGGTAGAATTAAGCCCAATGAAATTCCCGTCACCAATTTTGATTTCGGAACTTATAGTAGCATTCCCTGCTAAGATATTATAGTTCCCAAGTTGTGTGTCGTGACCAAACAAAACATTACCATTTAAAGTATTAAAATTGCCTAAAACAGCATTGCTATTAACAGTCACATTGGAACAAATAACATTTCCGATTCCAAGTTTTGCGCTGGGAGCAATAAAAGCAAGAGGATGAATAAAATTGGTGAACATATTTATTGGAAGCGATAAACTTTTGAATAATTCAATTCTTTCTTGCATACAGTTGGGTTTGTATAGTGCAAAAAAGTATTTAACATCATCGCATTTCTGATATCGATCATGCAACTCTGAAATTTTGCATAATATAGGATAACCATTTATGTTATCACCCAGCGAAAGATCATCAATAGCGTAACCCAAAATCTCGTATTTAGCGTTATAGTTTGCAATGGCATGAGCTATTTGATCTGCAAGAACAACGGCTGCACCTTTTCCTCCAATTATAATAATTTTCTCCATTTATCGAACAATTTTGCCTATGATGTACTTTGGTCGGTTTTTAGTCTCGAGGTAGATTCGACCTATATACTCTCCAATGATTCCAAGAATTATAAAATTTATGCCAAACATTAATAGAATTAGCACTATACTCGTTGTCCATCCAGGTACTGTTATTGACATAAAAAGTTTTTGAGAGACAAGCATGATTCCCCAAACGAAACTCAGCAGGGATACGATTAATCCAAAAGAAGTGGCTAAGCGAAGAGGCCATAAAGAGTATGAAAAAATTCGATTAAGTGCTAAACTAAACATCTTACGAATTGTATATCCACTGGTTCCCGCAAACCGAGCATCACGCGACAAATCAACCGTTACATAATCAAACCCACTCCAATAAAGCAAACTCAATGTAGTCCCAGTGACTTCGGGTACGTGTTTAATTTTATCATACGCCTCTTTTGTTAATATTCGGAACACGCCCATCCCTGGGGTTACTTTAATAGAGGTTGCATGGTATGACACCTTGTTGAAAACATTAGAAACCGCTTTTTTAAGCCAAGAGTCTTTTCGTTGTATTCTTTTGGCAATTGCCATTTCGCAATCATTTTCAATACAAGCATCAAGCAGCTTTTCAATAAATTCAGGCGGATCTTGTAAATCAGAATCCATGATTGCAATATACTTATATTGAGACAGATCCAGTCCTGCCGAAATGGCATTTGATTGGCCAAAATTACGAGCAAGTTTAACAATAACAAGACGATCGTCCTTTTTCTTTAGCTCCTTCATTATTTGAAAAGAGTTGTCTTTACTTCCATCGTCAATAAGTATTACCTCAAAGATAGATGTTATCTTTTCCAGTGCAGGGATAAGACGCTTATATAGCTCGTGTAAAACTTGTTCATCGTAATAAACGGGTATAACTACTGATAAACTATTGCCGTTGTTGTCCATGATTTAATAGTTATTAAATATTTTATCGTCTTTTACACCCAAAAGAATAGCTCCACCATTTCTGTTCAAAAAGGCGCAACCCGTCTCAAAAAGATTCACCGGTAAATCTTCCCTGGAGCGTTTAAACTCGATGGTAAGGCCTTCGCCTTGCTGGATTAACTCTTTAATCTTTTCGGTGTTCATTTCTATTTCTTACTAACAAAAGAGTTCACTGAGAACCGTTTTATGTCCTTAACTGCTTTAGAAAATTAAATAAGGGTTGATTTCGCTTTTTTGATTCTTGAATGATGTATTTCATCAATTAAATATAAAACCATGCCTACTGCAGCAGGTGTAATAACAAGAATTATATAATACAATAGCGAAACAGTAAAAGCAATACCACTTCCTACCCCCAGTAATGAGTAAAAATAGACGAATCCACCTTCACGCAGGCCAAATCCTGAAATGGAAATTGGAATAATTGAAATGATTTGAATTAAGGGCATAAAAGCCAAATGGTAATAAAATGGCAAATCAACTCCAAAAGCTCTAAAAATAAGATATCCACATAAAATTGTTGATAATTGAAAAAGTAAAATCAATACTATTGAAACGATTAGAACTTTTTTCAACGGAAAGTTATTAATCGAGGTGTAGGCTGAGGTGAAATAGTCAGCAATTTTCTTTCCCCGTTTAATTTTAGAAATATGAGTTACTATAAAGTAGTGTATTTTTTTGCTGCTCAAGGCAATAAAAACAAGGAGTAGCCCCACGTTGATAACCACAGTAACATATAAAATGGATATAGAGATTCCTTGCAATTGAGCAATCCAAGCACCTATTATTCCTAAAAGCGACAAAAGATAAAACCCAATAAGTCGTTCAATAATAACAGAAGCACCCCCTGCCCCTAATTTATTTTTATTGCGCTTTTCAATTTGATAGATTCGAATTGCATCGAAACCAGTTGACGATGGCAATAAGAATCCCAAGAAAATTGATGTGAAACTGATCTTAGCCAAAGTGAAAAATTTCTCATGAATCCCTTGAATATCTAAAAAAATCTTCCATCGATTATTACTAATTATTGGATTAATGATTAATGGAAATATGAGCGCCAACAATATAAAATAGGGATATTCAATTGATTTCACAGCGTCAAAGAAATCAACATTAAAAATTCTGATTATTGCAAATAAAACAAGTAATGCCACTCCAATCTTAAGCCAAAAAGAATAGTTTATCCGACGTGAGAACTTTAAAATTAATCCCTTTATTGATCTTCCTCTCATTGAAATTTAATTTAGCTTGTTTAAAAAGGCTAAAGACCTTTTGCATTAATAAGTGCTGATTTCTTCAAGATCTTCTTTGCCGTTGCCACCATAGGCGGTCCTATAAACTTTCCATTCATAACGGCCACGCCTTTTCCTTCTTTCTCGGCTTCGGACGACAAACGCAGCATTTCTTCAGCATCGTTTACTTGTTGCTGGCTAGGCGAAAAGTATTGATGTGCCAATGGGATTTCTTTGGGATTCAACACCAACATTCCTTCAAATCCTAAATTACGGGCTAATATGAGGTTACGTTCCAAATCTTCCAAATCGTGTACATTTATATGCACCGTATCTATTGGAATAACATTATTGGCACGAGCAGCCATTGCTATAATTGCTCTTGGCGTGAACAGGCTTAGATGTTCAACATCGTGAATTCCTTCCAAGTCGGTTATAAAATCCTCACATCCATAGGCGATTGCAATTACGCGATCCGAAGCTTTGCATATCTCCTGAGCATTCAGAACAGCTGCAGCAGTTTCAATCAGTGGGATTATTTTAAATGTTCCAACAGGAAAGCCTTTCTCGTATTCGATGGTTTCCAACAATTTGGAGAAGAAATAAATGTCGCCCCCTTTTTTTGCCTTTGGGTATACAAATCCACACACACCTTCGATGGTTAATTGGTGAACATCTTTAAGCAACTGACCGCTTTCGCGGTCGTTTACACGCGGAAAAACCATGTGTTTTCCAAACTTCCCTGCCGTAACATGTTCTATAATTTTGTCGCGGGCTACTTGTTTGTTTTCTGTTGGCTGAACTGAATCTTCAATATCGAGCAGAAGAACATCGGCCTGTGAGCGAGCCGCACTATCCATTAATCGCTCATTATGAGCAGGCACGAACATCAGACTTCGCATTAAAAAATTACACATAGTTATTCTCCTCTCTTTTTCACTAGAACCTTACGTCGGAAACTCAAAACATCAACTCCATTTTGGTTATATGCCACAGTTTCAACATATACGATTCCACGATCAGGCTTGCTTTTCGACTCTTGTTTATCGAGAACAATTGTGCGTGCATAGATGGTATCGTTTAAAAACACGGGATTCAAATGGCGCACATCTTCATACCCTAAATTGGCAATGGCTTTCCCACTTATATCAGGTACGGTTATCCCAACAACGAGGCTAAAAACCAATGTTCCAACCACTAAGATTTGACCATGCTGTTGATTTTCAGCATAATCGAGATTAGTGTGCACCGGATGATGATTCATGGTAAGCAATGAAAATAGATTGTTATCGCTCTCAAAAATAGTTTTCGATGTACTGTGTTTTATCGTTTGACCTACTTCAAAATCTTCGAAGTATTGGCCTATTTGGAATGTGTTCATAATTTAAGTATTTTGATGCTATGCAAATCTACAAAAATTTTATTGAACTCATTGCTCCACTTATGGCTGTGAGACTTAATCAACGTTGACTAATCATTGTTTTGTAATATGATATATTTCAATTACTCTCCCATGCCCATTTTCAAACCTCTTCTCTAAATGGTTTGAAGTAATAAACCGATAATATTGTCTCAATTCCGATTCAGCAGATTTTCGTAGCGGCGTTTTGTATATAAATGGCATGGTTACAAAATATTTTCCAAGCAAGTATTTCTTATAATCAATACTGTTTTTCTTGGAGAATCTATATTGAGTAACGTTCATAATACTATCAACACCAATTCGAGCCAAGTAGTGATTTTGTAAATAATGTTCGAAAGTGGTAGACAAAAATTCATTTGAGGTTCGCTTATGCATAAATGACCTGCTAATGTTTCTTGAATTCCTAATATTGTCAGGAGAATATATTTTAGGCAAATACTGAAACCTATTTCCATCAAGAACAACGGCATCTGTTTCAATAAGGTTCTCTATTATAAACTTTTCAGCCATTTTCTGATTCGTAGGAATCCATTTGTATTTATCTAAATAATCATTCATACTTGGATAGATAACTAAAGATCCAACAAACAGCACCAAGACTCCTGAAAGTAACCAGCTCTTATATTTTCCCACAAAGGCAACTTTAACCGAAACTTTATCAAAGACAAAAAGAGTGAATGCATAAATTCCTAAAAATGACAAGAATTTGACCAATGCAAAAGCAGGTATAAACCAATAATATTTCAGCGTCAAGGCTGTCAAGTATGGTGCTATTAATAAAATTAATGTTATTAAAGCAGGTATTAATACCTTTAAATATTTTCGAGCAAACGGTAAAAGCACTAAAGAAAACAAAATGGGCTTCGATACATAAATTGCAAAGTAATCGTAAATAACGATAGCACGTTCAAGCACCGTTTCGTGGTATGACCAATCGAGATTACGTTTACCCCCTTCATATCCATCCATTCCAACTCCAAATATTTGTAATATTTTCGTAAACATATTCGTGTAGGGTTGAAAAAGCAGAAGAGCGCCAACAAAGACAAGTCCAATCCATATCATATATTTCCAACTAATGGTTTTGTCATACAAACGGTATATAACATAGATTCCGAGTAATCCAATGAGAGGAATAGCCGAAATTTTTGATGCTATTGCACCAGCAACACTAATTGCAAGAAAAAACAAATTGGATTTTTTGTGGCTATTAACAGCAAAGTATATGGATGCCGCTACAAACATCATCACCAACTGATCGGTACGGATATAATTCGCAAAGAAAATAGCATCGTAGTGTAAAATTGATGCTAGAATGAAAACGAAAACAAGAATAATTGGAATCCCAATCTGTTTCAACAATCGAGAATAAAAGAGAACACCGATTATTCCAGCAACAGCGAAAACATACCGTGCCACAAGAAGAAAGTAGTCATTGTAAAACAATTGCATACCATACTCTTCAATTGAAGAAACATTTCCGAAAATATAAAAGGGTATATAGAGAATCATATAGACAAAATATAAAAGATACATACCAAATCCTCCATATCCTGTCCAATGCGGATTAAAATCTCCACCAAAAAATCCCACGGCAAAATGAAAAACAGCATTTTCATCAACCTCTTCGCCTCTAAAATCCCAAATTGTATAAACTTGCAATAGCGCTAGCAAAAGGGCTCCTATAAAAACAGGAAGATACTTAATGTATTGACCCGACAAACAGTAGGGTATTCCTGAGATTTTCTTGATAGAAGAAAAATAAGACTCTTTAGAGGACTTTACTATAAACAACCCTCCAACAACAAAACCAATTACTATTCCCAACAAAAGTAAAGATATAGAGCTCCAGTTATGGGTTGTAACTATTTCTCCTTCAATAACATAAGTTGCCATTTTATTTAAACCCAAACCATGAAAAAATGCAACAAAAACAGCTATCAAAAAAAGAGCTAAAAAGAGTATTCCTTGCTTTTTGTAGGATTCCATATATAAATTATTAATTAAAGGAAATGCCTCTCAATTTACCTGCTAAATTCAACAAGCACATTGAGAGGCAAACTTAAAAACTAGACTATTTTCCTTTTTTTATCGAAAGGCTTAACTGTTTTGATGTAAGACTCTCAACTCTTTTATTCTTAACATTGTCAAAAAGCAGATACCCAACCAAATTACTATCTTCCCCCGGATTTTTAATTATATCGGCTGTCTTTGTAATATCAGAAGTTGAAATAGCTTTATCCCATATACGAATTTCGGCAAATGTTGCATCAAGTCCTCTATTATTTGTTCCACTGACAAAAATTGGGCTTTCACTGGTTTCTGCTCTGGGAAGTTTTTTGAACTTTTTCCTTGCTACTTGTTTCCCATTTGCATAAAGAACCAATTCAGTCTTATCTAAATCACGCACTGCAGTCAGGCGTACCCACGTGTTTAATGGTAACACCTCTGACGGATTCCATTGTAAAACAATTGCACTACTTCCATTTCCATAATAAAACTGACCCTCTTTATTGTTTTTGATCCGCAACGAAAATTCACCCGACTTTTCATTACCCATTTTAGAGATCACGTTGGTCCACGATTTTGGATATGCATTCAACATAACGTACATATCAATAGTAAGATTTCTCGATAATCGCCTAGTTTTAAAATCCTTACTCAAGGCATACTCTTTATTAAATTTGTATCCTTTTAGCTCCCTTGCCTCTTCTTTTCCACAACCCAGTAGCAATGCTACGATTGTGCTTAAGATCAATAAATTTCTCATGTTCGTTATTTTTAATATTTAAATTATCCTTATTACATGACTGTATTAAACGGAAAATTTATCACTAACTTGTACTTTTACAATAATTTAGCAATATATTCTATGCGACATAAAATTAATGCTTTTCAATGGTTTTTGCAACTAAGGGGCTTACTATTTTATGGCCTAATATAGATGCCACCAAAATAACAGCAAACTCCCATAAACCTCTAATAACTATAGAGGTTTTTTTGTCCCTGCTTTTAATCGATTTTATAAAGTGACGAATCCATTGCCGGATTGCGATTCGTTTTACGCGCCACGAAATAGGAACTTGCGACAATAGCAAAACATAAAGGGTTCTAATCTCCTTTAGATACCGAACAGTTTTATCGGTTCTTGAACGTACGGTGGTGTTACTAAATCGAAAGTTATTATATGACCCCGAAACAAATCCTAAGAAAGAGTTCCTAAGAAGGTGAATCCAAAAATAACGATCACCAGCCAGTGTGAAACTATTTAATTTTCCCCAATTCATATCCGTTAATAAGCTTTTACGAAAGAGTGCGGCACTGGCATTGGGAATTATATTGATTATGGGCATAAACTCGGATAAAACGGTTCTCCCTTCAATGCAAAAATCGGTTTCCCACAACTGCGAATCGAGTTGCTTTAAATTCTCCAAATGGTTTCCGAATACGTTGCCTTTTTCGTCAACAAAATTAGATTGACAATAAGCTACCCCAACCTTTTGATTTTTATCGAATATGGAAACGATTTTTTCGAGCAGTACCTTACCGGCAAAATCGTCAGACTCGGCAATCCAAATAAGATCGCCTTTTGCCATATCGATGCCTTTTTTCCATTGCTTGAATGGGCTTCCACTATTTTCGTCATTAAAACAAGTAATTATACGGCTCTCATTTCTGGCATATTTCATAATTATCTCGCGGCTATTGTCGGTCGAACAGTCATCGAGGATTATAATCTCTGTGCCGGTAATAGTCTGATTTAAAACACTCTCTATTCGTTGAGGCAAATAGGCAGCATGATTGTAGTTTGGAATAATTACCGATACCTTTGGATGCATTTGCAACTAGCTTTAATCTTTTGTATATAAAATCTGCTTCCAATGTGGCCGAATTTGCGCATTAGCATTCTCTTTAACGCCTCTTCTATCATTGTGTTTCGCTTGAATATAAACTTTAAGTTGTTCTAGCTCGTTGCCGACAAATTCTGTAAATGTAATTCGATTTCCCCCTTGCCCATCGTAATATTTCACCCCAAGAAAAGGAGCATAGGCGGCTCTTTTCATAAAGGTGAGTTGCAAAACAAAATCCCAATCCACGAGACGTTTCAGCGTCTCATCAAATTTAACATTTCCATCAAACAAAGTTCTTCGATGCCCTAATCCATTGATGTCTATATAATTTAATTCCCAACATTCGTCCCAATTGTAATTTTCGCCGTAATATCCAATAACTACCTCTTTATCATCAATAATTTGGGCTCCGGAATAAGCTACTTCTAAATTCCCGGTTGACATATAGACAACCATCGTTTGCAGATAACTCTCATACCAAGTATTGTCGGTATCGAGATAAAAAACAAACTCGCCATTTGCCTCTTCTAACCCAATGTTCCGTGATGCAGAGACTCCTGCCCTGTCTCTGTGAATAAATTTAATCTTTATGTTTGAGCTGTATTTTGCAGCTACTTCGTTTAGGTCATCTGTGCTTCCATCATCTATAATAATGAGTTCCCAATTTTCGTGTGTTTGGTTTATAACACTTTCAATGGCCTTATCAATACAATACCTTCGATTATAGACAGGCATGATGATAGAAACCTGAATTGCATTAAATATCAAAGGATTATGATTGTAAACTCTTTCAATTTGGCCAAGAAAACGGTGCTCGGTTTTGTGATTCCAAATCCTATATCGCTTACTTCGTTTCCGATATGGAAGAAATGGCAATTTATGGGCAAGATTTTTCAACTTGTCCTTTGCATAATATTTTATTTGTGTTCCAATTGCCATTCTAGTCGTTTCTTTCAAATCTATTATTCTTCATTTGAGCGATATACCGAAAGTTTCACACCATTCTGTCCGTGTACTACTTCATCGACATGTTCAATGGTTGAAATAATAGCCTCAACACGAGCTAACACTCGGTTTTTTGCACTTTCGGCTGAATCTTGTTCCTGCTCTTTATTTCCTGAGTATAAACGCGCAACCCAACCTGCGGTTGCCCATAATTTTTCTTTTAAGGGTGTCGGTTTTGGTAAATCCCAGATATCATCTTTTGGATAATTGTCCCATTTTCCAGGCACTCCCAGTCGCCACAAAAGCTCAACTTTGGGACGTCTTCCATAACAAAATCGTTCATCAAACATATGATCAGCATCGCTACGGAAAACGATTTGAGGCTCTTCAACAGGATCAGGTGCAAAATTGGGATTAAGCAAATCTGCATTATCAGTAATACGAGCCATTGGAACGATTATATACTTGTAATCAGCATGTTTCTGAATATCGCTAACCAAGTGATTCCAAGCTTCCGGTGTTAAAAAACAGTTTCCATCAAAAGGAAGTACCCATTTAGCACGCGATATTCCATCAATAAGGGCACTATTTCGAGCCCCGTTGTTATTCATTATGTAATTGTTTTTTAATCGATACGCCGCTGCAATCGCTTTGTCCTTTTTTGTATAATGTAGGGTTTGAAAATCGTTGCTTGCAAACAATTTTTCGAAATCAAATGTATCGTTATCAAGTCCGACTCTGGCATATTCATTGGTGTCGAATGGAAGATGCAAAAAATCTTTGTTGTGCTTTTGTAGCAAGGAAATGATTTCCCGTTCTTCATCTTTATCGACAATTCGGTTAATTACGAAACGTTTTTCACAACGATCAAACTCCTCCTCGTTTTCCAAAATAAATTGTAAATTTTCGCGCGATTGTCCTTTCTTATGCCTTGGATAGAGATCGTTTCCAATAATGCGATACAGCACAAAACTATCATCACTCTTGACAATATTGATCACTTTCGATTCGGGAAACACCAATTTCATGGTACGTGTTGAGTACTCTTTAGCAAGAGGGATAACCTTTTCGACAGACACAACTCCATCGAATCCATTTAAAAATCGTGATTTGAATGTATCATCATCGACCTGATTGGATCCTCCTGCATCTTTATTGAAATCAACTTCAATTAACACGCTATTGGCATCATAAATATATTGATCGGTAACTTTTGCAATAACCGTAATCTCGTTGTCAGCTTTATGAGCTTTATATCCTTCAAACAGAATCATATTGCCATAGAGTTTCTTAGCCCACACTTTACGAACCATGCCAAAGGATGCAATTTTGCCATTCCATTTTCCATCGTTGAACGCTAAAAGTCCTTTTTGCTGTTTTTCGAGATTGTCGAACGCCGTTTTCAACCAATTGCGACCTGGATAAGCATCCTGTGCCAAATAAACCACATAAGCCACATCCATTTTATTAGAAACCTGATTTAGAGTTTTTATGAATCCTTGTCGCTTTGTATCGTTGGCAACAACAACCAAACAATCCATACCCGCTCGCTTTTGCAGATATTCAGCAGCATTAATTCCCATTTTTGTATCAATACAAGGCATTACAATGGCTACACCCTTTGGATTTGAGTAAGAAAAACTGTCAATCTTATCGACATCCAACAGAATAACATTTTCAGAAATAGGTTTATCACTTGAATCTGAAAGGATAATCGGAAGCTTAGGACCCTCTTTTTTCAACTTTATTGGTGTCGATTTCCAAGGTTGATTTATAAACGGAATCTCAAATTTACCGTATTCAAATGCACTTTGAAGCTCTTTATCTAACTTGTTTTCAATGATTTTCAATGATTTTGGATCCAATACAAACCATTGTCCATCTGATCCAAAGTAGTGTTTTAGATTTATTGAACCTTGCTTTAGTTCGTCAAAAATTAAGTCAGGATTCATGTTTTGTAGAACATTATCGACTACAACCGAAATTTTCTGTGCCGAAATGGTTGGCAAAAATATCTGACGATCGATAAGAACCTTATGTTGACCAACAATGAGATGCTTGCACGCAACCTCGTCACCATAGACCAACATCTGAATTTGCTCTCCGTCAATGAGTTCACGTATTGTTGGATCAAACTTTACTTTCGATATTAATCCATAAATCTCAAGGTGTACAAGCGCCACTCTAATTGGCTTATCCTTTTGATTTTTTACCCACTGCAACAAAGAAACTATGTTTAAATCCTCTACTCTAAAATCGGACACAAATATTAAATCAAAATTGCGCTTTGCTAGGGTTTCATTGTCAATGACCGGATTCATTACGTCGGGAATCGGAAATAGACGTGTTGTAGCTGGAAATGAGTATCGTAAATTTTCCGTGTTTGCATGGAAATGTACGTAACTATCGCGATACTCTTTACGTGCGCCCATTGGAAATCCTGGATATCCAAAAACAGAGTTTCCGGTAAGTGAACCTTCCAACAGTCGGGCAAACGAGAGTGGAATTGGAGGCAATTCAACAATATTTTCTGCCCCAAAAACGATCATGAGACGTTTATGGAATTCGGTGTCAGCACCAAAACGAACGCTATCCCAATAGCCCAATTTGTCGAGAACTTGTTCCTTGCGGAACATCAGTGACGACAAATTAATTTGAATATAAAACCCAGGATTGTTACGACGATAAAATTTCAAATCTTCGGTAATTCGAGCCCACTGCGAGATATTGGCAACGACATCGGGGTTTTGATTCAGATGATTAACCTGATACTCTATTTTTTGAGCATGCGACCAATCATCAGAATCGTTACAGGTAATAAAATCTCCTGTTGCAATATCAAGTGCCATGTTTCGAGCGACATACGGTCCAGAGTTTTGTTCCGTTTTAACCAACTTAATACGGGAATCCTTTTGTATATATTGCTCTACAATTTCGGCGGTATCGTCGGTACTGCAATCGTCAGCGATAATAATTTCAATATTATCGTATGTCTGATGGAGGAGCGAATCAATGGATGTATGAATCGTATCAGCCGCATTGTAGGCCGGAATAATTATAGTTACCTTCTTGCTTTTTTGTTCTTCCGATAGCGTTGAGGAGCAATCTACTTGAAGTCGATCATACAAAGTATGTTGCTCTTTTTCAGACAACTCGATTGGAGACAAATTATATGCAGAATAGAGTTTGTTAATCTCTATGAGTTTATTAGCATGTGTCGTGGCTAAATTTGACATCGCCAACACTAGATCTAAATTTGGTTGTAGTTGCATTGCTTTGTCCAATACCGTTGCAGCTACGTCTGTTTTATCGAGTTTGTCATAGCACTCCGATTCAACCAATGCAATTTGTTGCTGTTGCGCAATTGGAAAATCGGCACGATTCACAGTTTTCAAGAACTCAATAGCTTTTAGAGCATCATCTTTTGTTTGAAGGTTAGCGTGCCATAAAACCAATTCCCACGATGCTAAACTACGTAAAAACATATTTGATCTATTTTGGACACGTAATAAAAGTTCACCATATGCTCGATCAACAAAACCAAACTCCAGCATTTTATTTCTTAATCCTTTTATCTCTCGTAGCGCCACTGTCTTTCCTGCTTCATCAATTAAAGATGGTTTTTCAATCTCAACTTTCACTTCAATTGGCCTCGAAGGACACTTCATAAAATTGCAATATAGAGCATAATACTCATCGGTCATCTGCTCCAAACTCTTGTAAGATAGATTCTCAATGTTGCTAAGAACTTTCTCATATTCACTCTTATTTTTGACAAGTGAAACAATTTTATCGTACCACTCTTGAGCATTCAACGGATCTAAAACCCAACCCGCATTCTGGCGCATAATGCGCTCGCCAATAGCGCCATACGAAGTCCCAATGGGTGGAATTCCAAACAACCAAGACTCTGTAAGCGTGTGAGAAAAGGTTTCGTAACATATAGATGGTAACAGGGCAAACGAAGGTCTAATTTTCTTGATATAGCCCTCAAGCTCTTTGCGCTCGTATTTACCATACATTGTAACATTTGGCATATCTGCATACTCTTCGTGCAGTCCTACAACTTCGCCAATGACATGCAAATGCAAGTTCCCTTTGTTTGCGTTATTCACTTGCATTATCTCTAACACAAGCTTAATACCTTTAACTTCGTTTAAGGCGCCAAAGAAAACGATATCTATGGTCTCTTTTTCCGATGGATTTGCAGCATATTTTACTGGTTTTACCAACTCTCTACCATGCTCAATTAAATGAAATTTCGAAGCTTCAAAATTGGGGTAATTCTTTAAAATTATCTTTTTCGTAAACTCAGAGGTAACAATATAGGCATTGCACTTATTTAGCGACTGTGCATTCTTATCGCTCCATACATTTCGATATTCAGGACGAAGTTGCGGTAACTTCCCAAACCAAGATCTCGAATATCGGCAATCCTTTTCACTTTTTATTGTGTTGCAATTGCCAAAACAAAATTGTCCATTATTGATTAAATGAATATTTGGACACACTGCCGAAAAATCGTGAAACGAAAGTACCACTGGTATGTTTTTCGATTTAATATAATCAACCATTAAAGGCCCAGTTCCCAACAATACTCGAATATGAACTAATCCTATACTGTGCGATTCTAGTATTTCATCAAGTGCTTTTATGCGTTCATCGTCTAAATCTTTAACTTGTTTCCAAGGTGTTTTAAAACTGTATTTATTTGTCTCACTAACCTGACCATTGAGATACTGATAGATTGTCCACTCCGTTTTCCCAGCAACCAACATAAATGCGCTGCTTCTATTAGAAATTGTTTTAAATAGGTCAAATGAAGTGAGTACCATACCACCACCGCCATCGTGGATTACAAACAGAACCGCATTGCGAAGGCTTTTTTTGATTATATTCGCTTTTGGTTTAACTGCTCTTTTTTGAACAATTAGGGGCACTTCAGTCTTCTGTTCAAACGTCTTGCGTCCCTCTTTTTTACCATACTGGATATAATGGACAAGGGGATTGATTTTTGCTTCAGCAATATCGCCATATTGTTCCAGGTAAAATTTGGTGTTGAATTTTGAGCTTGGATTTCGACCTTCTATAGCACCTCGTTTCAAATAATGAATAATGGGATCGATGCCTGCTTTTCGAACATCAGGATATCTCATCAGATACCAATCAATATCAAACAAACCCGATTTTTCAACAACTCGCTTTTGTTTAATGATCCTTAACTCCCTGCTGATTTTTCCGAAGCGAAATGTTACGGTAAAGAGGGTGATTTTTGCCAACAAAACAAGAATGCCAAAAATAAAGCGAATAACTTTTCCAATAAAACGTAATGGCATAGTAATTTTCCAGCTGAATGAATTTGTCAACGATTTAATAACAAATTTTGCATGATCCAGTTTTTGAACAAGCTTTTCCTGTTGATTAGAACGACTTCTCGCCTCTTTCCTAAATTGTTCGACCTGCCGCGACAATTTTTCAATTTTGTCCTCACGACGCTCAACAGTTAGTTTATATGCAATTATTCTCTCTTTTCGCTCTTGAGCCAAACGAATAAATTTGTTCGATTTTTGAGTTAACGTCTCTACGTTTTCACTCGTTTTTTCTAACCTATTTCCAAGCAATTGACTTTTCAATTCCAATTCAGAGATTGCCTCACTTTTACTCCCTATCTCCGATTTTAAGGCTTTAACTTCCTGAAGCAGCAATAAGATCTCCTTCTGTTGCTGTACTGTCTTCTCCTGATAATGTTTATTCTCTTTTCCAATTTCGCAGATTTCACTGTTTTTTGCCTGCAACAATTGATTTAAGTTATCGCTATTTCTTTCCCGCGATTGTATTACAGAATCTTTCTGTTCGATCTCAATTCGTAAAGCTTCTTCAACCTGAATTAGGGCATTGTTCTTTTCTTGTACTTCGCTCAGCAACCTTTCAATTTCGATCTGTCGTTGCTCAAGCTTTTCAATTTTATCGTTACGCTTAGCGACAGTTCTGTCAAATTCACCAATTTTTTGCTGCTGTATTAAAATCCGATCATTTTTCGAATCGATAGATGAACGCAGATCTTCAATTTTCGATAGCAGTACTTCAATTTTTGAATTTCTTTTCTGAACAGTCTCTTTAAATTCCTGTATTTTCTCTTCAAAAAGCGTGATCTTGCTATTTTTATGTGCTATTGTATCTTCAAATTTCTTGAGTGTTAAATCAAGCTTTCCAATTTTTTCGTTCTTATTCGCTACGGTGTTTTTATATTCATTAAGTTGATTCAATAATTTATTTATAGCCTCTTTTTCTGATTTTATCTTATTCTCTATCTCGACAATCTTCTCGTTTTTCTTCTCTATCGCTATTTTATGATCCTGAAGTTGGGAGGCGAGCCTAGTCGATTTCTCTTTTTCGAGATTTACCTTTTCAAGGATTTTTTGCGAATCCTTCTGAATAACCTTTGCTGCATCAACTTCTTTTCGTAAATCTTCTTTTTCTTGTAGTACTAATATTCTATTTCCTAGAGTAGAAAACAGATTTCGAGTGTCGGCTTGATTCTCTGGACTGCTAATAAAACTTGAAAATCCTTTATCCACCTTTTCACCAACGCAAAGAACTCCAAGCCCATTGCCGTGCAAAAAATCAAATGAAGGGTACATCTCTCTAACCTCCTCAAAAAATTTCCACACTCCAAATCCTCGCTCACGAACATTTGTATCGTGAAAAATCATAACCCCATTCTTGCTCATTTTAGGCAACCAAGTCTCAAAGTCATGCTTTACAGCTTTATAAGTATGCAATCCATCAATATGCAGTAAATCAACACTGCCTTCGCTAAAATAGGTTAGTGCATCATCAAACGTCATTTTTAAAAGCGATGAATTCCTACTGAAATTTTCAGCATTAATCCTTTTCACTCGTTGAAACACTTCTTTATCATAAAAGTTAGCATGTTCATCCCCCTCCCAAGTGTCAACAGCATAACATTTTGTATCAAATTTCAACTCCTCAACAGCCTGACAAAAAGAAAAATAAGAATTACCTGAATGGGTTCCTAATTCAACAAAAATAGTTGGGTTTAGTCTTTCAATTAAATAAAATGCAAACGGAATATGCTGAACCCAACCATATGGTTTTTCGATAAAATTTGGTTTGCTGTACTGGTAGTTTCCTTCTATTTTCATCTTTATTTACTTTTCAAATTAGAGCTATAAAAACTTAATCAAATACTGTTATTTCTATAATCTAAACATTGAATTAAAACTATCAATTGATCTTATTTCAAGGTTATGTAAGATGTAACTGCCTATAAAATCACCTGGATCAAGTCGCACGCTTCCAATTATTTCATCTTCTCTTACTTCAAAAATAAGTCTATTCCTTCCCTTTTCGATCCAATGTTTTTGAGAATTGTGTTCGGAATATTTATTATCGGATTTAGTTTTGAAAAATACTTGCAATTTCGTGGTTTTGTCAACCGTTAACTCAACAGAGAGACAATAACGTTCTTTTTCAGCCAATTTAAGTTCAGGAAGAATTATCATTGGATCATTGGATGTCGATAAAAATCCGAAATCCCCTTCGCTAATCTTAGTATCATCAATATTTTTAATTACAACACCCTCTTCTTGATACAGATCACCGTTGAACTTAAACAGCAAAGGCAACTTTCTAAAACTCTCAGATCGTTTTTGCAACTGAGCTCTTTTCTTTTCAGCTAAAATTATCCTAAATTCATCAATACTAATAACTTTTGTATCCCTTGTCTTCTTAAAATAAACTCCGGTCCAATCCACTTTAATTACCTCCTCATCGAGATCAAAGACCAATCGATAATCTTCAACCGCTTGTTTACAAGCGGGGATTGCGCCCCAATCGTCAACAATACAATAACCTCCAATGGAGAGTTTTGGATACATTGGCAACAACACATCAATAGTTGACTCATACATATCGCCATCAAGACGAAGAACCGACAGCTTCTCAATTGGAGCTATAGGCATTGTATCTTTAAACCAACCCTTCAAGAATTTTACTTGGTTATCCAATAAATTATATGTTTCAAAATTGGAGCGAACATCTTCCTCTGAAACTTGAAGCTCATTAAAAGAGTATAAAATATCGCCCATATCTTCCGGATATTGCTCAACATTGGGTGTTGGAAGGCCTTGAAATGAATCGGCAACCCAAACTGTTTTATTCGAAATTCCAAGAGCTTTCAATATTCCTCGCACAAAAATGCAAGTTCCACCCCGCCAAACTCCAGTTTCGAGAAAATCACCCGGTATCTGATTTTTAATAACCTCGTTAACACAAAACTCTACATTCTCCATTCGCTTCAAGCCAATCATAGTCTCTGCATCAAGAGGCCAATCTCTACCAACCAACCTCTGTTCGTATGACTGCTCAACAAGTAGGCATGTAAACTGGTTGTTGATGAGCTTTTGCGTTGGTTTAAATTGCAACTTATTTATGCGATTTAAACCAATTAAAACTGATTTAAGCAAAGAGATATAATCTCGTTGAAGAGGTGAACTGTAAACTACATGTTGAGGTAAATTACTCATCAATATAAAGGTTGGTGTTGTTAGTTCTTAAATATTGTGCATTTGAACGTTATAATCGGCATTGTCTAAAACAATGATATTCGCGCCACGCTTATATTTCTGGTCCTGATTATTAACCGTAATTACTATTGCATCGTGTATCCAATGGTGTTGAATATGGTTTTGCTGATCACCATCCGACAATGCAATGTTCATTGTATATTTCCCAACCATGATTAGTGGGAATTTTATATCGGTTTGAATAATCACGGTATCGCCGCCCTTGAGTGACGATAACTCTTTATTATATAGATAGTTATTCACTGTAAATAGAGAATTTCCTCTTTTCTCCTTTATCTGTATTCCCAACCCTGGCGACACTAAATTATCCTTTACCGAGATTTGCGCATAAAGAGTTAACCACTCTCCTCCTTCAACAACGTCGACACGTTTATCGCTATCCTTAAAATAGAGTGCCACCTTTTCGATCACAGCTCCATATTCTCCAAACGATTCAAGATTTCCTACATCACTCCACTTTATGTCATTCAACGCAATTTTAGCAGCATTAGACTTGCTTTTTAAAACTATATCGGGTTCTTTTGCTTTTGCTACTTCTTTATTCTTCGGTTTTGTCTCTAATCCATAGGTCATGAACCCCACATATTTTTTCACAATCTCGTTGGATGGACCAAAATCTTGAATTTGGCCCTCATTAAGCCACAACGTTTTATTGCAAAAATTGGTAATTGACCCAGTGTCATGCGAAACTAATACTACCGTTCTTTTTTGATTAATAAGACTATCCATTGCACGATAACACTTTTGTTTAAAGCGCATATCACCAACAGCAAGAACTTCATCCAAGATCAAAATATCAGGATCTACATGACTGGCAACAGCAAAACCCAACCGGGAACGCATTCCACTGGAATAGGTTTTTAATGGTTGATAAACAAACTGCCCAATATCGGCAAAGGCTAGAATATCGTCGAGTTTTGATTCTATTTTCTTTTTGTTGAATCCTAAAATTGTTCCATAAAAATAGATGTTTTCAAGTCCTGTTAATTCGGGATTAAATCCGGAGCCCAGTTCTAGAAGAGAGATAACACGTCCATTAATTTCGAAATTCCCAGAAGTAGGTGTAAGCACCCTCGACAAAATTTTCAGAAGCGTAGATTTTCCACTTCCATTCTGCCCAATAATTCCTAGCGATTCCCCTTTTTCAATCTCGAAACTTACATTACGCAGTGCATAAAAATCGGTATGATAATTCTTTCGCATTGGATGCAATGCCTCTTTCATTCTATCGCGCGACGATTTATAGAGCGGATACATTTTAGAAATAGAATCTACTTTTATAGCGGTTTTAGTATGTTTTGGGAAAGTGGTCATAATGAAACTCAAAAAATTAAATTAACTATAAAACATCGGCAAAATGTGGCTTCAACCTGGTGAAAACCAAGGCTCCAACAACAAAAATAACGGAAGTAAACCCCCAAAAATAGAGCATTGCAGGAATGTCGTCAAAGAACCATACTTTATATATCAACGCATCGCGATACCCATTCACTACATAATGTAAAGGATTTAAACTTGCCAACAATACAGCATTCCCTTTCAGTCGCGCCACAGGCCAAATAACTGGAGTTAACCAAAACAGAAGGGTTAAAAATATTTCGATAGTTTGCTTAATATCGCGAATAAAAACCATAAGAGAAGATGCAAGCCAACTTATTCCAATTACCAAAATAATTCCGCAAAAAAGATAATAAAATAGTTGAAGCCAATAAAGATCAATGGGGTAACCATATGCTACAATAAAAACAAGTAGAACTAACAGCAAAAACAGATGAATCAGCAAAGCTGTTATAACCTTTATTATTGGAATTATTCCGACCCGGAAATACATCTTTTTAATCAAAAATGAGAAATCAATCAGAGATCGCGAACCTCCTGAAATTCCATCGCGTAAGAAAAACCAAGGGATCATTCCTGAAATAAACCAAGGTAAAAAAGGAGTTCCGTCCGCCAAATCGCTACCACGAAGTCCAATTGATACTACAAACCAAATAACAAAAATTATAGCTGCAGGTTGTATAAAAGCCCATGGCAACCCAAGATAAGTTGCAAGGTATTTTTTCTGAAAATCGCGTGTAACCAGCTTTCTAATAATGTAGCGTTGCTGGAGTATTACCTTTAAAAAATAGTAAAAATGCTTTATATGTTTCATTCCAAAAATTGTTCTAAATCAACTGACAATCAGGCAATAATGAGTTTTCATCCCATGTAATTTGCAAAGGTACAATTTTAATGCATTTTTGTGACACAAAAAATCGGTTTTAACAAACATCAATCTGCACCTATAAACATTGAAATTGTGTTTCTATTTTCTTTGCACACAGAACAAACAATTTCAGCAAAGATACCTGTTGAAAGGTTGAGTTGTCGTGGGGTTGAGGGGTTGAGGGGTTGAGGGGGTTGAGGGGTTGAGG
>Ga0265295_1001783_pt1 | contig 36698 bp, 34 predicted proteins | sample Munlansysbiofilm_FD_192503 | JGI IMG/M metagenome (GOLD analysis project Ga0265295, IMG submission 192503) | Leachate microbial communities from a municipal landfill in Southern Ontario, Canada - Methane capture system biofilm | ecosystem: Engineered > Solid waste > Landfill > Unclassified ... | reverse complement strand
AGCAAACCCATGTAGATGGATGATACTGCACCCATTCCTGATGAAGTTGCAATACCACCAAACCCGCCTTCAAGAATTGCGATTTGTTTTTCAAGGGCTTGTATGGTTGGATTGCCAATGCGGGTGTAAATAAAACCATTGCTTTCGCCCGAAAAGCATTTAGCGCCCTCATCGGCACTTTCAAAGCCAAAGGTTGATGTTTGATAAATTGGAACTGTTGCACTGCCAAATTTATCTTTATCGGCTCCTGCATGGATGAGTTTGGAGTTGAACCCCATTTTATCTAATGACATAATTTAATAGGATTTAATTGATTAGTAAACTACAAAGTTAATACTATTGATTAAAAATTTCCCTTTAGGCCAATCAAACATTGAACAAAACATGAACAATACTTTATTCAATCGCAATAAATGAATAGCTTTGCTACCGTATTTCCTTTAACCATATACAGAATTGTATGAAGATTTTAATGGTACTCGATCATGAGTTTCCCACTGATGTGAGAGTTGAAAATGAAGCCACAGCCCTTATTGCAGCAGGCCATGAGGTTCATATTGCATGTTACACCCAAAAAGGAAAACCTGTGTACGAGGTTTTTAAGTCAATTAAAATTCACAGGGTCGAAATATCAGCACTAATGTATAAGTATAGTGTGGCTGCTTTAACGCTTCCTTTTTATTTTAGATTTTGGTTCAAGTTTCTCGATGGCCTTTTCCAAAAGCAGGGCTTCGATTCAATCCATATTCACGACTTACCCTTATCGAAAGTTGGAAGTAGAATTAGCAAAAAGTATGGTGTCAAGCTAACCATTGATTTGCATGAGAATTGGCCCGCACTTTTAAGGGTTTCAACACATACAAACACATTCATAGGGAAGATCCTTTCCCCCAATTTTTTGTGGGTTAACTATGAGAAGAGGGTTTTAAAGCATGCCAATGCCATAATTGTTGTTGTTGACGAGGCAAAGGAGAGACTCTCTGGGATAGGGATAGATGAGGATAAGCTATTTGTGGTAAGCAATACTTTGAATATGGTCGAGTTTGATGTTGAGGCCGAGAAACCCGATTCTAAATATTTTACGCTTTACTATGCAGGTGGTATAAATTTTCATAGAGGGTTACAGACTGTTATAGAAGCCATTGCATTGGCAAAGGATGAGGTGGAAAATCTACGTTTCCGTATAGCTGGATTTGGTAGTTATGAACACAATCTTAAAGAATTGGTTGGGAAGTTAGGTTTAAATGATAGGGTTGAGTTTTTGGGGTATCTTGCTCTAAAAGACGTTGCCCGAAATTTATCTCAAGCTGATGTGGCGCTAATTCCTCATTTAAAAACGCCCCATACCGATAGCACAATACCCCATAAGCTATTCCAATACATGTATATTAATAAACCCATAATTGCGAGCAACTGTGCCCCAATTGAAAGGATTATAAACGAAACCAACTCAGGTATAATATTCAAGTCGGGCAATGCAGATGACTTGGCCCAGAAAATTGTACAGTTGGCCAGTAAAAGTGTAAAAGTTTCCAATGCAAAGCATTGGGTTGAAGAAAAGTATTGCTGGGATAACGACTCTAAGGTTTTGGTAAATATCTATGCTTAAGCACTTAAATCAAATTCTATTGTAGGGTAATCACTTTCTTTAATAGGGTAAAACATTTGCTCTAATACCATCAATTCTTATAACATTTTAAGTGCACATCCTTCGGTATGTTATTAAACATCTACCTAATTGCTAAAAGAATAGCACGTTAGGGTATATACATACTCTACAAAATGAAAAAATTTATAGTTTTGCTGTTTGATTAAATTGAAAATTAACAATAATTTGAATATGAAGAAATTAGCCGTTGTAGCCTTAGGCGGGAATGCTCTTTTAAGAGCAGGTCAAGAAGGAACTATTGAAGATCAGCAACAAAACGTATACAATACTTGTAAGTATTTACTCGATTTGATAACCCCTGAGCATAATTTTATCATGGTTCACGGAAATGGTCCACAGGTTGGTAACATACTACTACAGAACCATGCAGGTGCCAAATTACATGGAATTCCTGAAATGCCTTTAGATGTTTGCGGGGCATACTCTCAAGGTTTTATTGGTTATATAATTGAGCAACAGCTTAGAAACATTTTGCCTACTAAGGATTTAGATAGGGGTGTTGTAAACCTTATAACTCAGGTTTTAGTTGATAAGAATGACTCTGCCTTTAAAAAGCCAACAAAACCCATAGGGCCATACTACTCAAAAGAGGAAGCTGAAAAACTTTCAATTGATACAAATTCATTGTTTCAAGAGGATCCTGATGGAATTGGATGGCGTAAGGTTGTACCTTCACCATTGCCAATACAGATTGGGAACAGCAAAGTAATTGAAAAATTGGCCCGTGAAGGTCATATAGTTATTGCTGCTGGTGGTGGTGGAATTCCCGTTTACTACGATGATAATAAACAACTTAAGGGTATTGATGCGGTAATCGATAAAGACCATACATCAGCCTTACTTGCTTCTCAAATTAATGCAGATGAATTTTATATCTTTACAGACCTTAAGAGGATTATTATAGAGGACGGAAGTGCTGAAGGAAAGGTTTTAGAGGTTATACCAGTTGCTGAGGCAAAAAGATATCTTGCAGAGGGGCGCTTTAGCGCTGGAGGTATGGCACCAAAAATTAAAGGAGCTGTTTCTTTTATTGAAAATGGGGGTACAGAGTGTATTTTCATGCATTTTCCCGATAGTTCCGAAGATCCAATATACCAGACCAGAATCGTACGTTAAATGAAGTTTTAATTATAATAATAACTTAAATTTAATAAATCATGGCTTTTAACCTAAGAAACAGAAATTTCCTAAAGCTTTTAGATTTTACACCAAAAGAGATTCAGTATTTACTAGACTTATCTCTAGATCTTAAAAAAGCTAAATATGCAGGAACAGAGCAACAAAGACTAGTTGGTAAAAATATAGTTTTGTTGTTTGCAAAGGATTCTACTCGTACCCGTTGTGCTTTTGAAGTAGCAGCACTCGATCAGGGTGCGCACGTAACTTTTTTAGGCCCAAGTGGTTCTCAAATGGGTAAAAAAGAATCTATGAAAGACACTGCCCGCGTTCTGGGTCGTATGTATGATGGTATTGAATATCGTGGTTTTGGACAAGAAATCGTTGAAGAGTTGGGAGCCCATGCAGGAGTTCCTGTTTGGAACGGCTTAACAACCGAGTATCATCCAACCCAAATTCTAGCCGATTTTATGACCATGCTTGAGCATTCTGATAAGCCCCTAAGTCAAGTTACTTTTGCGTATCTTGGTGATGCACAAAATAATATGGGCAACAGTCTTATGGTTGGTGCTGCAAAAATGGGTATGGATTTTAGAGCTGTTGCTCCCAAAAAATTTCACCCAAATAAAGAACTTGTAGCCCTTTGTAAAGAAATTGCAAAAGAAACAGGAGCAAAAATTACGATTACTGAAAATGTAGATGAAGGCGTTAAAGGTTGCGACTTCTTATACACAGACGTATGGGTTTCGATGGGCGATCCTGCTGAGAAATGGGAAGAGGCAGTAAAAATCATGGGTCCATACCAAGTAAACATGGAAATGATTAAGAAAACTAAAAATCCTAATGTTAAGTTTATGCACTGCCTACCAGCTTTTCATAATGATGAAACAGAGATTGGTAAGGAAATAGCGACAAAACTAGGAAAAAAATATCCTGTAGTTGCTAAAGGCGAAATGGAAGTTACTGAAGAGGTATTTGAATCAGCGCATTCAATTGTTTTTGATGAAGCAGAAAACAGATTACACTCCATCAAAGCAGTTATGGTTGCTACACTAGGATCATAATTATCCTTATCATATTTATAAGGGCAGCAAATTTTTGCTGCCCTTTTTTTTGTATTTATCAAAAAAAATGATTTAACTTTATGTAAAACAACCAATAACCATAATTATTATGAATATTTATTTTGGAAATATTTCTTACAGCATGACTCCCGAGGAGATAAAAGAAATTTTTTCGCCCTATGGTAATGTTTTGAGCGTAAAGATTATAAGCGATAAGCAAACTGGAAGATCCAAGGGCTATGCCTTTGTTGAAATGGAGAATGACGAAGATGGTGAGAAAGCTATAAAAGCGCTAAATGAAACGGAGATAAATGGGCGTAATGTTAAGGTAAACTCTGCTCACCGTAAAGAAAGTACCGAGCCACAGTAAACTTGTCAACAACTATAATACTCCCATTGCTAGTGTAATTTTAACTACCCTAATAGGAGTAGACCTTTATCCTGTTATCTAACCGCTAATTCCATAACGTAGTAGTAGGTTATTACGCCCGATACTGCAAACTTGAGTCCTGTTCCCAGCAAAAAACCAATAAACGAGCCCAACGCTGAGCGTAAAGCTTTGCTTTGATCTTGTTTTGAAGATATTTCACCAAGGAATGCCCCGAGGAATGGGCCTATTATAATTCCAATTGGCGGGAAAAAGAACATGCCAACAATAAGCCCAATGGTAGCACCCCAAACTCCACGCTTTGTTCCCCCAAATTTCTTTGTTGCCCAAACGGGCAGAATATAATCAAGAACTGTGGCAATTACAGCTGCAATTGCAAGCCAAATAAGTAGGTTACCATCCATATCACCCCAACGGGTATAGTGAAGTATAAGAATACCTCCAAAACTAAGAGGAGGGCCAGGTAAAACTGGCATTATACAACCTACTATTCCAAGAATAATAAGAATTGATGCTATAACTATAAGTGCATAGTCCATTGCTATGAGTATTTTGATGGTAAGGTGCAAATATATTCGATTATTGTATTTTTACGCAATTCAATAAAATAAAATACGAAATATTTATAGTTGATTAACACCGAATGCTTGTTGTATATTTGCTTAAACAATTAACAATATGGAAAGAAAGGCTGTGAGCATAACCCTGTATGGCCGTGTTCAGCATGTTGGATTTAGGTATTATGTGAATAGGTTAGCCATAGAGTTAGGGGTAAACGGTTTTGTTCGTAATGAGCCAAGTGCAGCTGTTTACATTGAGGCTGAAGCCGATGTGCATATCGTTGATATTTTTGTTGAACATTGTAAAATGGGTCCGCCACATTCAACTGTTACAAAGTGTTTGGTAAATTCTATGCCCATTCAGAATTTCGAGGGGTTTAGTATTCGGTAATCTCAACATTTTAATTTAATATGATTACCCGTAAACATACCTGAATAATATAAAAATGTGTTACGTCATTGCGAGGAGCGTTTTTTGTGACGAAGCAATCTCTTGTTAATCATCTTAATAAAGATTACTTCAACACTCAATGTACGAGTGTTTCGCAATGACGCATTGACTTTTAGGTATCATAACGGACAATCAATTTTATATTTAATAGATTAATTCCTAGCCCAATACTCACATTTACTAATACTAAATAAAAAAATTGTTAACAATATTAGTTGCCAAGTGTTTTAGTAATTGTTATAACCAAAGTAATGTTTTTTAATTTGATTAGATTATTGTGGAAAGCAACAACTTCGCTTCGTTTATTGAAGCCTTTAGAAATAGAATTGCCGTATTATTTACTGAGCGCAATGATGAGAATAAAATGGGAATTACGCGGGGTTTACCACCCTACGTTTTGCGTCAAGTGTTAGAGGAGGACCCATTAAAGGTTTATATTCCAAAAGAGTACGGTGGGCGAGGAGGGGAAATTCATGAAATGCTAATGTTAATGGAGACCAGCTCCTATCAATCGCTGCCATTAGCATTGATGCTTGGTATTAATGGAGGTCTATTTCTTCAGCCTGTAGCCAACTATGCATTGGATGAGGCTAAAAACAATGTTTTTAAACGATTTATTGAACAAAAGAATTTGGGCGGGTTAATGATTACCGAACCCGATTTTGGTTCTGAAGCGCTTAAAATGCAAACCGTGTTCTCTAAGTCAGATAATCAGTATCGTATTTCTGGAACAAAGCATTGGGCAGGTTTAACTGGTTGGGCCGACTTTTGGCTTATGACAGCCAGAGAAGAATCCAATTCAGGAGAGTTGGGGCGTGATATAGGTTTTTTTATTCACGATACAAATAATGGAGGCATTGATGTAGAAGAATACTACAGCAACTTAGGGTTATATATGATACCTTATGGCCGAAATAAGGTTAATATATCAGTTCCTTCTGGTTATCGATTGCAGCCAAAAACCACAGGCATATCCATGATGTTGGATTTGCTACATAGAAGTCGCTTACAGTTCCCAGGAATGGCAACGGGTTTTTTACATCGCATACTTGATGAGGCCGTTAATCACTGCAAAACTCGTTTTGTCGGAGGTGTAAGTCTTTTTAATTACGATCAGGTAAAAGAACGGCTTGCCAATTTGCAATCGTACTTCACCTCTAGCTCAGCAATGAGCAGTTACATAGCTGAAAACATTCGTAGCGGAGAGGATATTTCCCAATTTGATATTTTGGCCAATTCAGTTAAATCTGTAATTACCGATTATATGCAAGAGGCTGCACAAAGTTTTTTGCAATTGGTTGGTGCTAAGGGTTATCGATTAGATCACCTAGCAGGAAGGTCGGTAGTTGATAGTCGCCCTTTTCAAATATTTGAGGGTTCAAATGATATTCTTTATCAGCAAGTTACAGAGTCTGTTTTTAAGTTAATGCGTAAATCTAAAGTTAATAACCTGTACGATTTCTTTAAAAATTATGCGCATACAAACAAGGCAGTTGAATATTTTAAAGATCTCTTCAATTTTGAAGTTGATCACAAAATGGTACAACGCAACTTAGTGCAACTAGGCAGAACCATTGGAAGGCTAATTACCATGAATCTAACCATTGATCTTGGAGCCAAAGGTTTTAATGCCGATATGATAGCGAATAGTTTGAAAGTTCTTCAGAATGAGATTCAAACATCAATTGCATCATACAGGTTAAATTTAGCACCCAACATTGTTGACGATTACCAGATTGATAGTAGCTGGCTAAACAATACAAAATTTGCAGCAGATATATAGGTGTAGGCTATACAGAATATCATAATTAGTACTTATTGTAGCTTGCCACTTGGTCAATCTCTTTTCTCCTTTTTTCTCTAATTTCGAGTTTTGCTCTGTAGCCAAGGGTAATAATTAGCATTGGCCTTTTGCTCTTAGGAATATTTAGCAATTTTTTCACGGCTTTCTCGTCAAACCAACCAACTATACAGGAACCAAGCCCAAGTGAGGTTGCTGCTAGGCTGATATGAGCGGCAGCAATACCAATATCAATTAGCGGAAAATGCTTGCGTTTAACCAAACTCCCAAAGTTTGAGTTTAGGTTTGCACCCTCCATCACAATAACAATGTGCACTGGGGCTTGCTTGGTAAAATGGTTCATTCCCAGTATTTTGCTCGAAGTTGTATCGGCAAGTTTATTCTTAATTTCCTCGTCATCAACCACAATGAATTTCCAGGGTTGAGCATTACAGGCTGAGGGTGCTAAACGGCTAGCCTCTATAATCTTTTCAATTTTCTCCTTTTCAATGGGCTCATTGGTATATCCTCTGTCGCTCTGACGGGTTGAAATTAATGTATAAAACTGCTCGCTTAACGATGTCATCCTATTTATGTATTGGTTAAACTGACTATAATTTTTTGTACTCTTTGCTAAAGTTTTGCAGTAAGTTTGACTCAACTGTTATTATTCCAGATCCATGCTCAGCTAAAACAATCATTGCTTTGGCAACATCTGCAGCCTCAATCCCCTTGTATTTTTTAAGCCGTCCAATAAATAGAAATTTGAATACTGAATAAATAGCCTTTCCCATATCCTCGCCAAATCGTTTCTCATTTCGCTTTCCTAACAGCAGTGATGGCTGTACAATTACCAAACGCTCAAAACCAATAGCCTTAAGCTGTTCTTCAACCTTACCCTTGGTATTTAGATAAAAATTTTTTGATTTTGCATTTGCCCCAATTGAGCTAACAACTGCAAATCGCTTAGCGCCTGCATTTTTAGCTTTTTGGGCAAAATCGACAACCATGTCCAAATCAATTTTAAGGAACGCTTCTTTTGAACCTGCTTTTTTGATTGTCGTTCCCAAACAGCAATAAGCCATATCAATATCAGCGGGGAAAGAGTATTCCCCTTCATTCAGGGGAATATGCTCTACCTTTTGGTGCAAACCCTTGGGTAGTGAACGTGTTATGATGCTGATGCTTGAATACTCATTATTGCTGATAAGTAAACCTAGCAGGTTGCTGCCTACTAGTCCTGTAGCACCAATTATTGCTGCCTTAACCATAATCAATTTAAGTTTTGTTACAGGCAAAAGTAGCTAATAATGTTTTGCTAGAAAGACAAGCGAGCACCAATTAAAAAATAATTCTCCACTGGGGTATTGCCATCATACTGGTTTGGTAAACAAATTCTGATTTGCCAGTAGTTTCATTGAAGGTTTCGCCCTGAATGTTTTTGTAGTTAAGCAGGTTGGTTATTTCTATGCCCCACTCCTGGGTTACACCTCTTTTATTTGAGCGGAAAGCAACCTTAAAATCAATTTTTATGTAATCGCTAAGCTTGGTGCTGAATGCCTTGTCGTAGTCCCATTCCTGCTCATACTTCTGCGTTTCCTCATTTAAAACTGCCGTCCAGGGTGTAGTGCGTTTTCCTCCGGCAATCATCGATTTTATATCAAAAGCAAGGGTTCGCTTTACATCTTTTTTGTTTTTGCTAAGGTTAAATTCTTTGCCAAAAAGGCCATTAACCACGTAGTTGTTATTAAAAGCGGTGTTATGCAATACTTTATCACCACCAGTGTATTTCGATTCAAACAGCGATGTGGTAACCAAAAAGTACAACCCTTTATTTAAAAACCGCTCAACGGTTAGTTCTATTCCATAGTTTTCGCCAGTTCCACCATTGGAAAGGTAGGGCGATGGCATGCCAAATACAAAACTTGCTCCGCTGTTAAGAATCGAGAATGAATTGCTACCTAAGCCATCAACGGGAGCATCAAAAATGTATTGGTAGTAGGTTTCAAACTTTATTCTTGTGTATAGGTTTACCTTAACATCGTACCCTGCTACCAAGTGATGACTTTTTGTTAAACCAAGGTTTGTATTGGGTTCAATGTAGGTGTCGTCATCCTGTGGATCCTGCAAAAAGTAAACAAACAGTGGTGATATTTGGCTATGCAAGCCATACCCAAGGCTTACAGAGTGTTTTGCAGATATGCTGTACTTCATCCCCAACCGTGGTTCAAGAGAGGAGCTATTGTTAAGTGCAAAGAAGTTGTAGTGTAGCCCTGTGTTTATGGTTAACCTTTCGGTTGGGCGATACTGCCATTGAACATATGGCTCTAGAATCCATGTATTACCATCATAATTAGTTTGATCACGGAAACCGTTGTACTCTTTGTACCATGCCTCATCGAATAGATTGCTCAATAAAAGTTTTGCCGATACTCCACCCTTTAGCGTATTTCTTGAGTTAAAACGATGGTTAATAAATGAAGAGGCAATAATTCGGTTATCAATCATTGATGAGTTATAAAACCTAAACTTTTCCAAATTAACGCTAAGGGTATCAACAGTATTAATAGCCTTTTGCCCCATAACGGCAATCGAGGATTTTACATAGGTATTTGGGTTTACTGTATAGTGCGATGATACTCCAATAGTTCCCATGTTGGTACCAGAAGTTATATCAAATCCCTCACCTCCGTAAAAATTGATTTGCTCCTTTGTGGTATCGATTCGGCTTTCCCAAATTTCAATCTTACTCATCCCTCCAAGTCCAAACACTGATATGTGTCCTAATCTGGTAGTAGGAAAGTTTAATTTAAAGGATAAATCTTGGTATTTAGGAACTCCAATGGTTCCAAAATCCATGCCTAGGGCGTCAAAAACGGCAAGGGTAGAATAACGATAGTTTACCAAAAATGACGATCCTTTCGATTTTGAAATGGGGCCCTCGGCACCAAGTTCAAAGCCATTAAACCCTATTTGCGCAAGGAACTCATATTGCTCGTTGTTTCCGTTTCGCATCTTTAAATCAAAAACACCCGATAGGGCGTTACCATATTCAGCGGGGAATGCACCCGTATAAAAGTCGGAATTTTCAAGTAGCGTATTGTTTAGCATGCTTACAGGGCCACCAGTTGATCCGCTCATTCCCCAATGGTTCGGGCTAGGAATATCAACACCTTCAAGTCGCCAAAGGAGACCCATTGGTGAGTTTCCTCTAATTATTATATCGTTTCTTGAATCGTCAACTCCAACCACACCGGCAAAGTTAGCGGCCATCCGAGCTGGGTCGTTTCGGCTACCTGCATACCTCTCGGTCTCCTCAACCGAGAAACTGCGAGCACTTACCGTAGCCATTCGATTTGTTGGCGAACTTTTATCAGAAGTATGGCTTATTACAACTTCATCAACGGCAAACACCTTTTCATCCATGTAGATGTTTAGCACAAGTTCTTTACCAGCCTGAAGGTTTATGTTGTTCATTACAACATCGTGATAACCAACGTAGGTAATCATAAGGCTTACCCTGCCTACTTGAACATTCTCAATTCTAAATTCCCCATTCTCGCCCGAAGATATACCGATATTAGGGTTTGTGTGTGTTAAAATGATGTTTGCGCCCGGGAGTGTAACCTTTGTTTGTTTATCCATTACTACTCCTCTAATGGTTTGTGTGACCGTGTTGGCCTGTGTTAGCAAGCACATAAGACTCACCGAGATAAGTGAGATTAAGCGTTTCATTATGTAGGTTAATTTTTTAGTGTACTCGGCACTTCTCAAATGTTATGCCAAATTTATTAGCATAAACCTTTTAAGATAGAGCTATGGAAAGTTGAAGGGATGTTTATTCATTAATCAAGTTCTCTTCCAAAAGTTCTCTAAGTTTATGAGATGTAATCCCTTCTGTAATTTCTCCTTTTTTAATAAAAGACATTTTTCCCGTTTCTTCGGAAATGATGATAACCAGTGCATCGGTAATGTCGCTAATGCCAATTGCAGCTCTGTGGCGTAATCCATAGGATGCTGGCAGATCAGTTTTTTCGGTTAGTGGGAGAATACAGCGAACGGCATAAATTGAACTATCTTTAATAATCATCGCACCATCGTGCATTGGGCTGTTTTTAAAGAAAATACTTTCAATTAATCTACTTGATGTATCAGCATTTATAATATCGCCTGTTTCGGCGTATAGCTGTAAATTTGATTTAACGGTTATAACGATAATGGCTCCAACTTTCCCCTCAGCCATATTACGGCAGGCTCTAATTATGGCTTCAATGTTAACTTCACTATCAAATTTTTCGTTCTTTAAAAAAAGTAATCGTTCAAGGCTAAAAGTTTTTTTGGCAAGATATCTAGAACCAATTAGCAGAAGGAATCGTCTGATTTCCTGCTGAAAGACAATGATTAGCGCAATTACCCCCACACCAATTATTTGACCAAGTATGCCGCTGAGCAGTTCCATATTTAGTGCCCTTACAACTAACCAGAAGATGTAAAGTAGGAAGATACCCACAAATATATTTATAGCTACAGTCCCCCTAATAAGCATGTAGATTTGGTAAAACAGCAGTGCTACCAATAGGATATCTATTACATCTAATATGCGAATGCTAATGAATAGGGTAAGAAACGAAGTATCCATTGTAATATAAATTTTATTTAAAACCTTTGGGTTGAGATTTGGTAAGCGAAGCAAGGCTTACTGTCTCAACAGCTTCCTTAACATCATGTACACGTAAAATATTAGCCCCTTTAAATAATGCAATGGTATTTATTGCTGTTGTGCCGTTTAAGGCTTGATCTGGCTTAATGTTTAGTACTTTGTAAATCATCGATTTTCTCGAGAGCCCAACAAGAATAGGTAGACCAAATAGTTTAAATGCCTCAAGATTTTGCAGTAGGGCATAGTTATGCTCAATGGCTTTACCAAAGCCAAAACCGGGATCAATTATAACATCTCGTACGCCGGCTTTATAGAGTTGCTCAATCTTTTGTGCAAAAAAGGAGATAAGTTCTTTAACAACATTTGAATAGTTAGGGTTTTGCTGCATATTCTGTGGAGTTCCCTGCATGTGCATTGCAATGTATGGAACAGAGAGCGAGGCAATGGTTTCAATCATCTTTTCATCCATATTGCCTGCTGATATATCGTTAATCATGTTGGCATTGAAGTTGTTAACCACGTGTTTTGCAACGCTTGCCCTAAAAGTATCAACAGAAATAATAGCATCAGGAAAATTCTTCCGAATCGTAGTTAATCCTTTTGATAAACGCAAAATTTCCTCTTTTTCAGATACCAGTTTAGCACCTGGTCGGGTTGAACACGCACCAATATCAATAATTGAACCACCTTGCACTAAAATTTCTCTTGCTCGCTTTGCAATTTGTCGTTGTAGCACAAACTGACTTTTTGCATAGAACGAATCGGGAGTGATGTTAATAATCCCCATAACCAAAGGCTTTTCAAGGCTAATGATTTTGCCATTGCATACAAGGCCATTTTTATTATTGATGAAAGATCTTGTGTTTTTCATTGTCTGTTGCTAAGTTTGGCAAAGCGATGCTAAATTACAAAACATTTTGCGAACATCTTTCATTCGTATGCCTACATATGCTTTCCTAAAAATATTAAGAATTCTTAACCAATTGCATTGACAATTTTTAGATGAAAATGCCTAAATTTGGTGTTTTGAAAAACTTAAGCCATATCGGATTATGAGTTTTATAGTAATTGAAGGCCTCGACGGAGCAGGGAAATCCACACAGCTAAAACTTGTTGAAGAGTATCTTAAACAAAAGGGAATTTCCTGTGAGACACTTCATTTTCCGAGGACAGATTCCCCTTATTTTGGTGAGCTGGTATCACGCTTTTTACGGGGTGAACTTGGGAGTTTAAATGAGGTTGACCCTTATATTGTTGCCCTGTTATATGCAGGTGATAGAATGGATGCCAAGGATATGTTGCGGAGATGGATTGAAAGTGGTAAAACGGTCTTGCTCGACAGGTATGTATACTCTAATGTTGCTTTTCAGTGTGCAAAACTAAATACTGTTGAGGAGCAGGATGCTTTACGCGATTGGATATATGGATTAGAGTTTGACTATTTCAATATTCCCAAGCCCGACTTAAATATCTTTTTAGATGTACCCTTTGAGTTTACTGTTTCAAGGTTAACTAATAACCGCTCTGGCAACGATAGGGATTATTTAAAGGGAAATGTAGATATTCATGAAGAGGATCTTTCTTTTCAGGAGCGTGTTAGGAAGGTTTACCTGAGACAAGAGGGGCTTAATGAGAACTTTAGGGTTGTTTCGTGTGCAAGCAGTAAAGGGGATATGGCTCAACCCCAAGAGATATTTCAACGAATTTTATCAGTGCTTAATCAGCACTTACAATTATAATACTATTTATTGCTATGGTTAGATTCTTAACTTGGATTTCGCGTTATATTCTAGCGCTTACTTTTATTTTCTCCGGATTTGTTAAGGGTGTCGATCCGCTAGGTTCGGCTTATAAGTTTGGCGATTATTTTATGGCATTCGGTCTAAATTTTCTCGAACCTTTTGCCTTGCACTTATCGTTTATTCTATGCGCTGCTGAACTTTTTATTGGACTACTTCTTTTATTTAGGGTAAAGAATCTAGTGGCCGTTTGGGGGGCTTTTCTTTTTATGTCTGTATTTACTCCTCTAACACTTGTTTTAGCAATATATAACCCTGTTTCGGATTGCGGATGCTTTGGCGATGCCCTAATACTAACCAACTGGGAAACTTTTTTTAAGAATTTACCCATGTTAGCCGCTTCAATATTCATGCTTGTCTATCGAAAAAGAATAGTTCCCACATTCCCAAAGGTTTATTCCCACATTATAGCCTTAGGTCTACTCATTATCTCTTTTATTCCATCATTTAATGGGTATAATAATCTACCATTAATTGATTTTAGACCTTTTAGTAAAGGAACAAATATTCAGGAGGCCATGGTGTTTCCTGAAGGTGCTCCGCTTGATGAGTACAAAACAATACTCTATTACCAGAAGGATGGGGTGGAGAAGGAGTTTACTCAGGATAATTTCCCTTGGCAGGATTCGACTTGGCAATTTGTTGATAGCAAATCAGTTTTAGTTAAAAAAGGCTATCAACCAGCAATTACAGATTTTTCGTTAACCAACTTTGATGGTTGGGATCAAACGGACAGTATTTTAAATTACAATGGATACTTTATTCTGGCCATTTCGCACAGATTAGACAAAGCCAATGAAGAATCCTTTGCTCAGCTTAACGAGTTATACTTTAAAGCAAAAGAGTTGGGTATTGGGTTTGCGTATGTTACAGCATCGCCACTAAACGAGATTGACGATTTTATTAGCAGAACTGGTGTTGCATTTCCATTTCTACTTGCCGATGAAATATTGTTAAAAACAATAATACGTTCAAATCCGGGTATTCTTCTTTTAAAAGATGGGACAATTATTGAGAAGTGGCATTATAAAAATATCCCCACTTCAACTTTTTTTGAGGGGGATATTCTTTCAAAATCCATTGCTAATCAGCAAGGAAACAGTACAATGCTTTGGGCAAGCATTCTGATATTGGTTTTAGTTTTGGGTAAAATACTGGTTGCACCTTTTTCAATCGTAAGAATTGAGAAAGGGTTATAGGGTTCTTTTTAATCGAACCAATTTTACCGCTTTTTTTGCTAGTAGCTAACCGGTTGCTATTTAACAATTAGTTTACCAATTGAGACCTTACCGTTATCTAGGGCTACTTTTACAATATAAACACCCCTAGGCTGATTAATATTCAGTTTAACCTCGTTAGGGCTGGCATTGTATATCTTATTGTAAACTAATGTTCTGGTGATGTTGTAAATTTCAAAAGTATTAACTTTTTCTTTCGTTGGAATTTTAATTATCACCTCTCCTTGAGTAGGATTTGGGTAAATTAACAAGGTTGATAGGGTAGAAGTGTTTATAGCACTAGCTGGACTGAGCATAACGTTAACCCCAATATCCTGACCAATAACATTGACAACTTCTTCAATTGAAATCCAACCCTTACTAAAGGCAAACTCCTTGACTCGCATTGTAACCAAAAAGTCGCCAGTCCCTAATCAATTAAAAAGGTTGATAAAGTTTTACAGTGATTTTTCTTCAGCCTGAATAATTTCACCGCTTTCGGTGTTGTAGGCAAAGCATATAATATTCAATTTGCTTGTATTCCAATCAGCATTAACTGTACCTTGAACCTTAATACTCTCTTCTTGGCCAAAGGTTGCTCCCTCAGTAAAGGCTTGGGTGCCCCATGTTCCGTTTAACGACATACGAAAAACATGGTTATGCACGTAATCTTCTACAGTTCCACTTGGGGTTACTTGGGGTGAAATTAAACCATCCTCAGTAATAAGAACGCAAATCTTTAAAGGATCTATATCGCTTAAAGCCTTAGCTTTAATAGTAACCGATAGATTGCCAGAGGTAAAGGTGTGGTTGATACTAAGCTGTAAGCGTGGTTCATCGTCCAATATCTCAGCAGTTGCACTGGGCCAGGCAGTGTTGCTCATTACTAGGTTGCTGTTATACTCGGTTCTATTGATAACGCCAGCAGGATAACCTTCGATGTTGAAGTGGGAGTTAAGCTCAGTTCCTACAGTCGTTCTGTAGTCCATGGGAAAATCAGTATTAGTTCTTGCAAAAAAACCAGCGTGGTAAGCTATTACAATAAATTTTTTGTCATAAGTCTGGTGTAGTTGCTCAGCTGTAGCTGCCCCATTGGGGCAATTAGGGCATTGGTGTCCGGTAAACTCTTCGAGTAATATCTTTTGAACTGTTTCTCCAGTGTCGCCCCCATTGGTCGGTTCATTCATGTAGGGCTCATCAATAATATCGCATGAAGATACAAAAAGGGTAAACAGAAGTATGATTGCTGAAATACGTTTCATTGTCTTAATTTCTTATTCTGTTAAACGGAACATCTAGGGCTAAAAGGTTGTTGAAAAGGTTATTCCACCTGCGAATGCTGATGGTACTCTTCGACAAATGCCTCCAACGCATATAACCCCTTCGCGTTGCTTGCCAAAGTTAATAGCCAGTCTGTGAGGACCTTGGTTATGTCCAAGGTTTAGCGAGTAGTAATGTATGCGCTTCTCACTGTCGTTATTTCCATAGTTATACTGATCGGTTACTGAGAACGACCATTTAGGGGCTACGGTATATTCGGCTAGCAACATTGCCCAGTTGCCTTTATCCTGTTTTGTGCTTAGGTGCTGTGCTTCAATCCTAATGTTTTGGGTGTCGCCAATTCTATACGAAAAATCGGCATATGCAATAAAAGCCTTAACAGACTCTGCACCAGGATGCCCTTGAATAATATCCATATTATAGAATTGATGGGCTGCTCCGGCAACAATTTTAAATTTCTGCGAAATTTTTCTGTTTACCTCAAGCGATAAGTCGTGGTAGTACTTTTCGTCGCCAATCTTACCAAATTTCGCTGTGTAACCCTTTGTACCTGAAGTACCAATAATAGTGGTATCGTTAAGTCTTTCTTTATCAATAGAGTAAGCAATAGATGCACTAAGTGTTATGTTAGTCCCATATTTACCACCTATAAGTGATTTGCGAGGGACTAGATAGTTTATCTCAGCCAATGCCCCTGCTTCGCCCGTTGGCTGGGTTGCGTACGGATACATTGCGGGGAGGCTGTAGGTATGCTGACGGGTAGTAGGTGGTAAGTAGCTTAATGTTAAATCATTCGATGTTGCTTCGCGGCTCGAGCGGAAATCCATATTATCAATATATTTACCCGATAGCAAAACACCTAACCCTTTGGTTGAGTATGATCCTGTAACAAATAGAGCTTGGCCCTCTTTGTATATCATATTATTGGTAGCACTTGGGTCGTTAATCCTCCAGGCATACTCGCTCGAGAGGAAAAACCCAGCACTATAAAGTGATGCCCTGCCTGCAAATGAGGCAACGTTTTCGGGTAAATTGTAAAGCGGATTTTTATCTTTTTGATAACGGCTAACCGCACTACCTCCAACTATAATTGTAGTGGCGGATTGGGAATCCAGCGTTTGCAGAATATTCCATTCAGCATCAAATCCTCGGGTTGTTCCGGGGCTATAATCCCAAAAATAGCGTTGTTTACCAATTATTCCTTTAATAGTTAGCCCATTTAGGGGGCGGAATACCATCTTAAAACCGTTGAATGCGTTATCTATACCAAGGTTTTTATCCTCGTATGCTCGAAGGATAATCCCGTTTCCGAATTGCTCATAAAAATTACCAACCGTTATTTCGTATAGGCTGTCGGTATAGTTTAAAAACAGATGGGCAATTCCCTGCCCTTCATACTTAGAGTCGTAACCAAGTAGTGGGGGCATATATGCTTCGTACCTTAAACCAGCATTAAATTTATTGTATCTATAGAAAATATTCCCATAGATATTTGCCCTAACGTACTCAGGTACCTTCTCAGTTGCAATTGTTGAGTCGCTAAAGTAGTAATTTGCTTCACTATAGAAATTACCTTGTATACTGGCCTTATCAATAAAGTCTTGTGCCCTAGAGGGCGATGGCGTTAGCAGTATAAATAGAATTATACATAGAAAGCCAGCCAATCCATTGCGATAGTTGATCATTAGTGTTCGATTAAAAAAATGAATTAGTTATGGCTTCTTAATAAGCGATTTTATCTCTTTAATTAACTCTTTTTCAGAACCCTCGGTGTAGTTGGTGTGTTGAAATACAACCTCTTTATTACCGTTTAGTATAAATGTGTGGGGAACATTTGTTACTCCCATGGCACGACGAAGATCACTGTTACTGTCAAGATAGAACTCGAAATCCCAACCACGAGCGCTAACCAATGGGCGTACGTTGTTTACTGTACGGGCGTCATCAATTGATATAGCAATTAGTTTAACACCAGTCTCATCCTGCCAGTCTTCATACAAATCGGCAATGGCCGATAGTTCTTTAATGCAGGGACGACACCACGATGCCCAAAACGAGAGTATTATTGGTTTACCATTGTTGTCGAAGGTTGCAGTTGATACCGTTTTTCCATCGAGGGTTTTAACGGTTGCAGTGGGGAGCGTTTTCGATTGTTGTGCGCTAACACTTATGCTAAGAGCAAAAAAAAGAATACCTAGGGAAGATAGAACTTTCATTTTGTTTGGTTTAGATGTAGATGAATTATTATTTCAAAATAAGTATTGTTGTTGAAATAGATTCTGACCCAATCAGTGACACAAAATATGTGCCCGGACTTAAATTTTGTAAAGACAGATTAGTTATGTTTTGCTCAAATGCTTTAGCATTTACGGCTTTTGAGTAAACATTTTGTCCAAGGATATTGGTAACTACAATGTTGTATGTTGTAGATGTTGGGGTAAACTCAATATTTACCTTCCCATTACTAGGGTTGGGGTAGAGCTTAAGCCCTTCGGAGGTTTTGGTTTGAATTCCGCTAGCTAACTTGTTGAGTTCAGCAGTTTGAATAACCTCAAATGTTTCGGTATTTTGTAAAAAGAGTCCTACGCGAAACTCATTTAGATTAACCTCAGAAATAATATCGGCAAAATCTTCCGAAAATGATATTTGAACAGGAATGCCATAGGCGATGTCCTTTAAATCATCACTCTCAAAGGTTTTAAACCGACGTAGAACATGATAAAATGTTTTTTCCCCATTGCCTCCAGGTGGTTCTTCAAACGAAACAATATCCTGAGTAAAGGCAATCTTGAGTTCAACCATATTAAGGTTAATCTCAGCATGTGGATTTAAGGTGAAGTCAACCTCTATATTGGACGGAGTGACCGTAAATGTGCCTTCAATACCAATGGGTGAGGGACGCTGTAACTCGGCTTCAATATAGTTTGAGCTAAAATTTGTGGAGTTAGCCTTGTACCAAGGATTTACAATTGACAGAGGTGTGTACATTACGTTGTAAAAGTCCATGCGTTTATCAATATCTCTGCTTGCTAATTCATACATGGGACTGTTCAAATATTTATTGGTTTCGTATCCAATTACAAACATTTGATCTTTATATATATTAGCCAACTCGCGAATTTGTAGGTTTGCTTCGATACATGTCATACAACTTGAGCTGGAGAAACTCTCGTAAAGAACCATCCTATTGGATGTTGTTGAAAGAACTTTAACAGGGACTATAAGAGTATCTATTTCTGGCAATGGCGCCCCATTAATATTATCGAGCCAAAGTTTAACCGTTATATTCCCTCCATTACTAAATTCAATTGGGGTATTTAGGGTGAAGAGGGAAGGGGTCCAGTTGCCTATTTCAAGACTGGTAAAGGATTGGCTGTGTATCGCGCCAGCTTCTACTTGGTAAAACACATCGAATTGGGTTAAACCCTCGCTCGAGAAATTTTCGATAACCACCCAAACATTTTGTGAAGCATTTGCTTGTGCATATGGACCAATGTTGTGCTTCGTAATACTAACCCCATCGCTGGTTTGCCCCAAAAGGGCAAACCAGTTAAGGGTTATTGAAATTGTAATAATAATGTGTTTTAACAAACACCTAACCATCGCTATTTAACAATTAGTTTACCAATTGAGGTATTACCATTGTTTAGGGTTACCCTAACCATATAAACACCCTGAGGTTGATTTATGTTCATCTTTACCTCGCTTAGGCTGGCATTGTATGTTTTACTGTAAACCAATGCTCCGGTGATGCTATAGATTTCAATTGTATTTACTTCCTCCTCCGATGCCATTTTAATGGTTACCTCTCCTTGTGTAGGATTTGGATAAATTGATAAGGTTGACAGAGGTGTTGAGTTTACAACGTTACCTAGAGTTACATCAACCATTGCTGACTGGAAGATCTCTTTGGTCTCATCATTCTGGATAAATACAACAACCATTAAGTCATTAAACTCTTCAACATTTGTACTTGTTAGATCTGCAGATAGCTCAAAACTTAATGCTTCGCCATCAGTTGAGCTAATAACAGTTCCATTGGCACTGGGAAGCATCTTCATCATAACATATTTAAACGATGTTTCTCCATTATTGCCAGCGTTACCCGTAGTTTCGCGTTCAACAATTGCTGCATGTAGTTTGAAGTTATTTACCGTGATATGTGGCAAAATATCTATGGATGCAAAAACTATCTTATCTTCAGCAATATTTGCATTAACATCTATCTCGAAAAATGCATCTTTTGCAGTTAGTGCATTAAAAGCATTGGTTAATCCTGTTGCGCTAGTTGGAATGCTACTACCTCCAGCAAATAGGGCAGGTACTCCGTTTACACCATAATAGCCGCGTCTTACTCCTCCTTCGTCAGTGTAGTATGGGTCGCCGCTACCAGGCCAGTTCATCTGGTATTTAATAATTGCAAGTTTACCGGCATTCGCAATTAGGAATGGAGAAAATGAACCTGTGTTAAAAGTATTGCAAGGACCACAAGTAGAACTTGTAAACGACTCATATAAAGGTATGTTTGCAACAGCTTGCGATGCTAAATGGATGCTTTTTGTTTTCGAATTATTGCTCATATCATCATCGTCCCCATTGCCATTGATGTTGATTAAACCAACACTAACATTATAAGTACCTGCTGTAGCCTCCCAAACTGAGGTAAAGGTATGGTTATAGCTGCTACCAGAGGTAATTGAAACACCAGTTACATTTTCAGTAATTACTACTTCTTCATTTACTTGATACTGAATATCAAAAGAGGTAATCGGATTAATACCAACGTTTTTAACTGTTGCAGCAACGTTACGATTCCCAAAAAGAGAGTATGCTTCGTTGTTAATTGAGTTTACGGCCAAATCAGTTTCAAATGGAGCGTAAAGCAAAATATCATCAATATACCATGCATTGATATTATAGGAACTTCCAGAAAAAAACAGGCAGAATTGAAATGAAGAGGAACCCAAATCTTCATTCTCTATAACCACATTGATAGATTCAACTACCGTTGCTCCGCTTCGGCTCCATACAGTATGCCAATCGCCTTCTTTCGATCTAGTTGCCAAACCAACGGTATAACCTCCGCTGTAATGGTCAATAGCATGTTTAAACTCAATATTAAGGTTTGAGTGGCCACTTGCATCTACAACCGGAGAAATTAGCCTTGTAGTACCATTAAACTGTGGACTCCAATTCATTTTTGCTTCAGGTGCAACGCCACCGGCGTTAGCACTGGCAGAAGTTACCCAGTTCGCTGCCTGAGCATCAAAGGTCCAACCTGTAGCTGCTGTGGTAAAGTCTTGCGACAATAGCTGTGTTCCAACTTTGCTCTGAGCCATAGTTGCTGCACCTAATATAAGTGCAAGTGATAATAGTAAGATTTTTTTCATAAGAGTTTAGTTTTTTTCTAAAACGATTTAGATTAGCATTGCAAATATATTTGTTTTTATTTAAAAATGCATACTTTTGTATTTCTAAAATTTTGAATTATGAAAACAAAATCTATTCTATTAATTATTGTATTGACCATGTTGGGTGCTTTATCAATTAAGGCACAGAGTTTAACATTATCGTATAATGGAGGCGATGTTAGTAATGGTGTGATTGATGTTGAAGGATTGGCATCAGCCGCCGATATTAAAGTAGCATTTAGTATTACAAATACTTCTGAGTCTGCAATATCTGTAAAAGTAAAGAAAAATGTTAGGCAAGATATTGAGGGTAGTGTTAATACATTTTGCTTTGGCGCCTGTTTCCCTCCTGAAACAGTTGAATCCCCTGATGAATATCCTATTGGTGCAGGAGCCACTCTTGGTCCAGATATTTTCTATGTTCAGCTTTATCCCGAAGGAAACAGTGGCGTTGCACAAATAGTATATGAAGTTTTTAACGTAGCTAACCCTGAGGATAAGGTAAGCATAACGGTTAACTTTACAATACAGCCAACCGGTATTGGCCTTAATGCAAAAGATATTTTTCTAAGAGCCTATCCCAATCCAACTTTAGGCGAGTATGTATTTGTTGAATACTCATTGCCCAATGGGGTATCAAAGGCATCATTTACTTTGTATAATATGCTTGGTGTTAGGGTGCACGGAATGGCCATAGAAAATAGGTCTGGGAAAATCGAAATTTCCACAAACAGTTTACCTAAGGGCATTTATCTTTATTCCATTGAGGCCAATGGAAACAGATTAGCTACTAAAAGGCTAATAGTTAAATAGAGACAAAAACTCCGTGTTGAGGACACATAAAAAATGCAAAAGGGTTGATTTATCAACCCTTTTGCATTTTTTGTTATAGTAAAATCTACCTACGGTTTATAGTTTATAGGAATGTATTTCTAAAGGACACTTTATTGGCTTAGTATTACTAGCACTAAGGTCTTTTAAAACTACCTGGTCTTGATAAGTATCTCTCTTTTGCTTCCTTTGCATCAGATCCAACAGGTATGTATATTACAGTTCTATTATCAATTACAACTGCTTGCATTTTCGCTAAATCCGGAGATTTGTGAACAACTGGTTTCTTTTGATACATCTTTTTATGCCTCCCCCTCTTATTAAAGAATATAAAACAACAATTACGTGTAATAGCTCACGTGCATTTTTTGAATAATAGCGTTTTCTCCGAATAGAAATCTTAGCTGGCAGTCGAAATGAAAGTTGACTAAAAATAGCCAATTACTGATGTTGAGAAAAATTCAAAAACACAACTAAAATATAGGCAATAAAATGCTAGGCATAAATTTGCCGTTTGTAAATGCACGAGAATTTACAGGAAAATCAAAGATAGCTAAAAAAAATGGCAAATAATAATTTTTCAGGATAATAATACTCAAACCCCTTTGAAGTAATCATCATTTGAAGGTTTTTTAGCTGGGTTTTATCAGATTTATGGGGTATAAGATATTAGATTTTAATTTTATTTGAAAATAAAAATTGTATTTCTAATTTTAGAGTATACCTTTATCAAACATTTTAAAAATCAATTATGAATAAAGGAACAGTTAAGTTCTACGATGAAACCAAAGGTTTTGGTTTTATTAAGGACAGCAATTCAACGAAAGAGTATTTTGTGCATTCGTCTGGTTTGAAAGAAAATATCAGAGATAATGACGAGGTAACTTTTGACCTAGAAGAAGGTAAAAAAGGCCTTAATGCAGTTAATGTGAAACTTGCATAGACAAGATTCTAGTCACTTCTTTAAAAAGTCCTGCTATTTAACAGGACTTTTTTATTTGCCTTTTACTACATTTGTATAAACATTTGCCATATGGAGATGCATGAAATTATTAATACTATTTATCAAGAGGTAAAGCCTTTGGCTTCTGAGGGGAAGGTAGCCGATTATATCCCCCAGCTTAGTACAATTTCTCCTGATAAACTGGCAATTAGTATTAATAATGTTGATGGTAGTTGCTACGAAGTAGGCGATAGCAATACTCCATTTTCAACTCAAAGTATTTCAAAAGTTTTTGGATATACTCTGGCATTTAAGGCTTTGGGTGCCGAAATTTGGAATAGATTGGGTAAAGAACCCTCTGGAAACTCATTCAACTCTTTAGTGCAGTTAGAGTATGAGAAGGGAATTCCTCGCAACCCATTTATAAACGCCGGAGCAATAGTAATTTCAGACATTATCCTATCGAATTATTCAAACCCTCAGCAAGCTCTACTCAATTTTGTAAAGGGAATAACTAAAGAATCTTCAATTGATTATAATACGGATGTGGCAACATCTGAAAAATCAACAGGATACAGAAATATAGCTTTGGCCTACCTAATGAAAAGTTTTAAAAACATCCAAAACTCAGTAGAGGATGTTCTGGATTTTTATTTTTTACAGTGTTCCCTAGAGATGAGCGCTAGAAGCCTATCTAAATCTTTTCTTTATTTAGCCAACCATGGAATTGTACCAAGTACAAACGAGGAAATTCTAACTATTAGTCAATCTAAAAGGATTAGTGCTCTTATGCTTACTTGTGGGCTTTATAACGAATCGGGTGATTTTGCCTATAGGGTTGGTATGCCCGCTAAAAGCGGTGTAGGAGGAGGAATAGTAGCAATTATTCCTAAGAAGCTAAGTATCTGTGTTTGGTCGCCTCCTCTAAATAGTTTTGGCAACTCCCTTGCCGGAATTGAAGCACTTGAAAGATTTACAACTTACACTGGTGATTCAATCTTTTAACATTTCATCGAAGGTAATGTTTTAAAGTCAACCTTATTGATGATTGAATTAATGTGTAGATAATCACTGATATAGGATGTACTGAACAGAATATTATTGTAAAAGTCAACCCTTAAAATTTCTTATATCGTTTACTTTTACCCTTTTTCATTGTGTTTCTTCGTAATTAATAAAACGAAATTCATTATGAAAGAAGTTGTAATAGTATCGGCAGTTCGAACAGCCATTGGAACCTTTGGAGGTAGTCTGTCGAATTTATCTGCAGTTGACCTTGGCGTAATTGCAGCACGCGAAGCAATAAAAAGAGCAGGTGTTGCTCCTAGTGAAATTAATGAAACAATTATAGGAAATATCCTATCGGCGGGCTTAGGGCAAAATATTTCTCGTCAAATAGCCGTAAAATCTGGTGTGCCAGAAACAAGCCCTGCAATGGGCATTAACCATTTATGCGGTTCAGGATTACGTTCAGTTTCAATGGCTGCTCAGTTTATTATGCTTGGCGATGCTGATATTATTCTTGCCGGAGGTACTGAGAGCATGACAAATGCCCCTTACCTTTTACCCAAAGGACGCAGTGGTTACAGAATGGGACATGGTGAGGTAATAGATTCAATGATTATTGATGGACTAACCGATGCATTCAATAACTACCACATGGGCATTACCGCCGAGAATATAGCAAAACAGTGGGGAATATCTCGTGAGGAGCAGGATGAGTTTGCAGTAAGAAGCCAAAATAAAGTTGAAGCAGCCCAAAAGGAGGGCCGATTTAAGGATGAAATTGTTCCTGTTGAAATACCTCAACGAAAGGGTGATCCGATAATATTTGACAACGATGAGTTTCCTAAGCATGGGCAAACTATTGAAAACCTCGCGAAACTTCGCCCAGCATTTATAAATGATGGTACTGTTACAGCAGGTAACGCTTCGGGAATTAATGATGGAGCATCAATGCTTGTTGTTATGTCGGCTGAAAAGGCGAAAGCCCTTGGATTAAAGCCGCTAGTTAGAATTATTTCCTACGGAAATGCAGCACTCGATCCTAAAATTATGGGTTATGGCCCAGTACCTGCCACTCGTGCTGCCTTGCTCAAGGCAAAGATGAAAATTAACGATATCGATTTAGTTGAGGCTAATGAGGCTTTTGCATCGCAATCAATTGCTGTTGTTCGTGATCTGAAGTTAAATCCCGAAATTGTAAACGTGAATGGCGGTGCCATTGCGCTTGGTCATCCAGTTGGTGCATCGGGTGCTAGGATTTTAACTACCCTAATTTATGAGATGAAACGCAGAAATGCAGCAACTGGCCTTGCAACACTTTGTATTGGTGGTGGACAGGGCACTGCTTTGATTGTAGAGAATATTTAGCAAAGAAAGAATATATAGTAAACATCAAAAAAACTTATTATATGAAACGTTTAGAGAATAGAGTAGCTATAATTACTGGTGGTGCCGATGGTTTAGGTAAGGCAGCTGCTAATCTTTTTGCAAAAGAGGGTGCAACCGTTATTATTTGGGATATGAACCAGGACAAAGGGAATGAAACAGTTATTGCAATTCATGCTAATGGAGGTAAAGCATCCTTTTTTAAAGTGAATACTGCAAGTTATAGTGAGGTTGAAAAGGCAACCGAAAGCGTTATTAAGGAATTCGGTAAAATAGATATTCTTATAAATAATGCTGGGATTACTCGTGACTCAACGCTAAAAAAAATGACTCCTGAGCAGTGGCAACAAGTAATAGATGTAAACCTAACAGGTGTTTTTTACTGCGCCAAGTGTGTTAGTAACAATATGGTTGAAAATGGTTATGGCAGAATTATCAATACCTCATCGGTAGTTGCTCTTTATGGTAATTTTGGACAAACAAACTATGTAGCAACTAAGGCTGGCGTAATTGGCATGACTAAAACCATGGCTCGCGAGTTAGGTCGAAAAGGAGTAACCGTAAATGCTGTTGCCCCAGGTTTTATTGCAACCGATATGGTGAAGAAAATGCCTGATGAGGTGCTTAAAGCTATGGAAGCCAAGGTACCTGTTGGTCGTTTGGGCTTGCCAGAAGAAATAGCCTTGGCATACCTTTTCCTTGCAAGCGATGAGGCTGCTTACATCAACGGAACAACGCTTAGCGTTGATGGTGGAATAACCATCTAAATTGCTTTACTGAATGAACTAAGGATAGTATTAAGAAATTTTTTTGTAAAAATAATAAGCAAAAATTATGGCATCAACGGAACAAGTGCTAGGCACATGGATACTGATTGCAATTTACGCTTCTGCAGTACTGTATTTTGTTATCAAAGGGGCAATGGGTACCAAAAGCATGAAAGATTATGCTGTGGGAAGTATGAATTTTTCTCCTGTGTTTGTGGGTATGTCGCTTGCAGCAGCAATGACAAGTGCTGCCACATTCATTATCAACCCTGGCTTAATAGCTCTTTACGGGATAAGCGGTGTGCTATCGTTTGGCCTCTTTTTCCCTGTTGCAACAATGCTTTCATTAGTTGTGCTTACAAAAAGTTTCCGAAAGTTTGGTCAATCCGTAAGCGCAGTTTCCTTAGCTAGTTGGATTGGTAAAAGATACAATAGCAATGGATATTCATTGTTTATAGCTTTTCTATCGGTGCTACTATTAACTTTTATTGTGCTCATTCTTGTTGCACTAACAAAGGTATTTGCCAGCGCGCTAAATACTAACGAAATATTAACATTGGGCGCAATTATAATCTTTGTTTTTGGCTATATGATGTTTGGCGGTGCAAATGCAATGGTTTATACCAATGCTATTCAAGCAGGCATAATGCTAATTGTTGCTGTTATTCTCTTGGTATCGGGCTTTAAACATTTTGGGAATGGGATTAGCGGTTTTTTAGAAACGCTTAAGTCAATTGATCCGGTTTTAGTAAAAGCCACAAATGAGGGGAGTCCTCTATTTAGAGATTTTTGGGAGATTATTCTTGCACAGGTAATTATAGGAGCAGCCGTTGTTTGTCAACCTCATATTATTACTAAATCCCTTTTGCTAAAAAAGGAAAGTGATGTTAACAAGTTTCTTATTACGGCAATTATTGTTGAGATACTTTTCTTTTCTGTTGTAATTACTGGATTATATGCCCGAATCGAGTTCCCCGATTTAATGGCCAATGGGAAGGTTCTCGGTAATGATAGTATAATTCCAACCTATGTTATACATATTTTTTCCAATGGTTGGGTTGCTATCGTAGTAGGCTTATTCGTTATACTTGGTCTTATTGGCGCTGGTATGTCAACCCTTGAGGGCTTGATTCAATCATTGAGTACAAGCATAACTAACGATATCATTAACCCTCTTTTTGGCAAGAGAATATCGAGTGATAGAAGTTACATAAAGATTAATAGGTTTGTTATAGTTCTGCTTGCAGTTGTTGCGTTCTTCCTATCGAGGCATCAGCTAATTTCTCCAAAACTGAGTGTTGCCATTTTTGCGCAAAATGGAGTTTACGCATACTTCTCAATTATATTTATTCCAATTCTTTTGGGAATATTTGGTAAAACTGTTGGTTTAATGGCACCTCTTTGGGCTTCAATAACTGCATTGGTTACCCATTTTGGAATATACTACGGCTTGCCATACATTGTAAACAACAACATTGCTAGCCTAGGTTATTTCGACAAGTATTTTGTAGGGACTATTCATAACCCTGCAATTGCTGCTGCTTCGGCTATCATTTTATCGGCATTAGTAGGGCTAACGATTTATCAAGTTAATCGTTTTAAAACCAAGTCCATTAAAGCCAACTAAAACTATTTTGTCATGAAGAATTATATATCAACATATAAATCGAAACTTATTTCAATTGAGCAGGCTGTTGAGATGATTAAGAGCGATACTGATATTATAGTTGCTCAGTGTGCATCGGAACCCCAGGGCTGTATGGGCAAATTTCATCTTGCAAAGGATAGGGTGAAAAATGTACAAGTGTTCTCGGTATTAACGCTTAAACCCTACGATTTTTACATGAAACCTGAGATGAAGGGACATTTTGAACTTTGCAGTTGGTTTCATGCCCCCGGCTCAAGGCAAGCAATAAAAGAGGGAGCAGGAACAGTAACCTTTGTGCCCAATATGCTCCACAGAGCCGCTACTGATAGGCTTAAAGTGCGAAGACCACACATGTACTTTGGTACCTGTACACCACCCGATGAGAAGGGATTTGTCTCCTTATCGTTAGGCGTAACCTACGAGAAGGATATACTTGAAGCAGCAGAAATTGTGGTGCTTGAAGTGAATGATAAGTTGCCTAGAACATTTGGTGATACGCATGTTCATATTGATGATGTGGATTATTTTGTGGAATACTCGCAAACACCACCCACATTACCTACACCCGAACCCGATGAGGTGGCACTAATGATTGGGAATAATATTGCTCAATTGGTTGATGATGGGTCTACCATTCAGTTGGGTATTGGTGAAATACCAAACGCAGCAGCATTATCACTTAGGGACAAGAAAGACTTGGGCGTTCATACCGAAATGCTTGTCGATTCAATGGTTGAACTCTACGAAATGGGAGTAATAACCAACAAGAAAAAGGCATTTCATAAGGATAAGTTTGTGTGCACTTTTGCCATGGGATCTGAAAAGATGTATCAATGGCTAAACAATAACCCTGCCGTTGAGTTTCTGCGCGGAAAATACGTAAACGATCCTTGTATTGTTAAAAATAATTCAAAAATGGTCTCGATCAATACCTGCATTATGGTCGATTTTACGGGCCAGGTTGCTAGCGAATCTATAGGTACAAATCAGTACTCAGGTACAGGTGGTCAAACCGATACCGCTGTGGGTGCCATTGAAGGGTTTGACGGATTAGGCAAATCCATAATAGCATGTCGTTCAACGGCACAAAGGGGGAAGACGTCAACCATAGTTCCTGTGCTACCCGAGGGAACAGCGGTTACACTTCATCGAAGCCATACCGATTATGTGGTTACAGAGCATGGCTCTGTAAGGCTCACAGGCTTAACCGTAAGGGAGAGAACAAAAGCCTTAATATCCATTGCGCATCCCGATTTCAGAGCGGAACTTACTGAAAAGGCGCAAAAAATGGGTTACATCTAGTTCATTATTCAATAATCATTATTCATTATTCATTATTCATTATTCATTATTCATTTAAAAGATGTTACCAATAAAAATAATAGGAACAGGAGTTTATGCACCCGGTGAGCCCATTGATAATATTGAGCTAAAACGATTAGCAAATATTGAATTCGAGCACGAGAAAACGGAAGCAAAACTTGGCATATACACAAGGCATATTGCACATCTTAGGGGTATTAACGAAACTACTGCCGATTTTGCAACCAAAGCCGCCGAGAATGCTATTACCGATTCGGGCTTATCACCAAGCGATATTGGGCTATTCATTGTAGCAACCGATACACCGGAGTTCATTACACCTGCTACTTCAATTTTGGTGCAGGGGCGAATCCAAAAGGGTGAAACATGGGCATCTACATTCGATGTTAGCGCATCCTGCGCTAGTTTTGCCATAGCACTTGATAATGCTGCTCGAATAATGGCAACCGACGAATCAATTGAGTATGCTGTTGTAATCGGCGTTTATAATATGCCTGCATTTATTCGCCCTGGTGATGCTTTTGGTTATACCATTTTTGCTGATGGTGCTGGGGCATTTGTACTGCAAAGGGTAAATGGAAGCTCAGGTTATATTGCAGGTCAACTGCTTACCGATGGCACTCAATGGGATTATGTAGGTGTTTATGCAGGAGGAAGCAAAAACCCTATTACTTCCAAAGTTATTAAAGAGGAGAAGTGGGGACTATTAAACCTGCAACGTTTGCCTGGCGATAGGAATGTGCGGCTTTGGCCAATGGTTGTTGAAAAATTACTTGCCAAAGCAAACCGAAAAATTGAAGAGGTTGATCATTTTATTTTCACACAAATAAATAGGTCAGTTATAATGGATGTAATGGCAGAGTTAAATCAGCCCGAATCAAAAACCAACTTTGTTATGGATCGCTATGGATATACAGGCTCGGGTTGTTTGCCAATGGCATTTCACCATGCTGTAAAAGAGGGGAAGGTGAAACGTGGCGATAGGGTTATAATGGTTGCATCAGGAGCAGGATTAGCTGTAGGAAGCAACATATTTTTGTATTGAGAAGTAAAAGGCATAGGGTTGAGGAACGATAGATAAGGATTTAATTTACCTCAACCTGTCTGCGCCAGCCTGTCGGCAGACAGGGCAGGCAGGCCTCAACCTCAACCTATCTGCCGACAGGCTGGCCTTAACCTCAATATACTGAATCATCTTAATCTAGAACAAAATAAATAAAAGCCATATGATCTCTCAAGTTGGAATATTAGGTACGGGGATATACATTCCAAAGGCAAGAATGACAGCAAAGCAAATAGCTGATGCCACAAATGGTGTTTGGTCTGAAAAAGCAGTATTTGAAAAGTTGGGAATTAGGGAAATAGCAGTTCCTGGACCTGACGATGGTACTCAAGGGATGGGAGTAAAAGCCGGACTTGATGCGCTGAAAAATACGGGAATTGATCCTAAGAGTATCGACTTAATTTTATGCATTGGCGAGGAGTGGAAGGAGTACCCACTTACAACCTCGGGGATTTATATTCAGGAACAAATTGGTGCAACTAATGCTTGGGCTATTGATTTGCAGCAACGATGTGGAACAACAGTTGCAGCGATGAAGATTGCCAAGGATATGATAATTGCCGATGATGATATAAACACGGTTATGATTGTGGGAGGTTATCGAAATGGAGATTTCATTGACTTTACCGATTCGAGTGTTTCGTTTATGTACAATCTATCAGCAGGCGCTGGAGCAATTATTCTGAAGCGAAATATTGGTAAGAATTTGTTGTTGGGCACGCATATTATGACAGATGGAACCATGGCTCGCGATGCAGGTGTTGAGTATGGCGGTATTTGCAAGCCAATAACCAAGGAGAATGCTGATTTTGCATACAAGTCATTGCGCCTTTTTAATGAGAAACACATGAAAGACAGACTGAATGAGGTCTCAATGGGCAACTGGATGCATTGCATTGATAAAGCATTTGAGAAGTCTGGGGTTGAGAAGAGCCAGCTAGGCTACCTAGCAGGGCTTCATTTTAAGCGATCGATGTATGAGTTTATTGTTCAAGAATTGGGGTTGACTATGGATCAGACTATTTACCTTGAAGATTATGGGCATATGGGACAGATAGATCAAATACTTTCGCTTCATCTTGCGCAGCAGCAGGGTAAGCTTGGCCAAGGAACAGTAGTATCAATGATTGCTGCAGGCATAGGCTATGCCTGGGGAGCAAACGTAATTAGATGGGGATAATGATTAACAAAATAAAGTCGACATCTTATTTACTATTATTATAATACTGATAAACAATTACATATTGCCTTAAGTGATGAATATATATGGTTAAGTCAACCCCTTTTGATTTGCTGTTGATTTTGAGCTGAGGTTAAATCTTTTGTTACTTGCACTAAATAGTTTAAAACAAAAACACGAAACGAATTAATTAACTAAACAAAAACTACAATTATGAAGAAAGTAATGATTTTCGGACTGCTACTTGCAGTTGTTTTTACAGGATGTAAAAAGAGTGATGAGGATGATGATAACGATAAGCCTAAGAAAGTTGGAATAATGGGCGAGTGGTATTCATCTGGAGCTAATGTTGCCCCTTTACTTATTTATGCTGGAATCGACTCAATTTATGCTGAATTTAATCTTGATAATACCTATCTGGTTGAATCTTTTTCTGATGGTTCAAAAACAACCCTTACAGGTACGTTTACACAAGCGAAATCAGGAACTGGAAGTATATGGACAATTATTCTTAATCAGAATACACCTAACAGCTTAACCAGCGAGGGGATTTTTGAGATTACCGATGGAACACTCAAAACTATGCAATATGAGGTTGCGCAAACAGAACCCCCAATTTCTGGTGTTACTAAACCTACTCCTGCAGGTGGTTTTGGAAGTACAAGTGATGGCGCATATGGAGTAATGAATGTGCAGAATTATATTGAATACGTTAAGTAATTTTCAACTCTACAAATCGGAGCCGATATTCTTTCGACTCCGATTTTTTTACTTATTAATTAAACATCTAATCGTTCTGCTGTGAAAAAGTTAATTGTTTTAAGCCTATTGATTTTGGCAATATTAGCTAATGCTCAAAGCCAGAATCCCTCTAACCAATATTTTTCTGGAGAGGTTCCCGATAAAGCCAACAAGGAGTTTCAGTTCCTTGGTTTCTTTATCAATCAAGGTGTTGCATCCAACATGTATGCCCAAAGTGATTTTTTAAAAGGGCAGGTAGTTGGTCGCTTGTTTGGCAGTAACACAACAAATACATCTAGTTCAAAAGTAAGTCGTTATGCAGAGCAGCGGTTCTTGCCCTTTTTTATCTATAAACCAAATTTATTCGATGGGAAAGCGATTCTAAGAGCATCGTTTGAGATTGACTGGACATGGGGTGATGTAGCATATGGAGTTGGGGGTAACTTGGGTTCTGCAATATCGGCCGATCAGGTTAATATCCAAACTCAGAATATCGAACTTGAGTTAATTCCTTTTGCTGGTTGGTACATCAATCTAGGATTGCAGCGAATGTTCGATTCGCCATACAACCCATACAGAACTGTGTTCGATAAGATGACAACAACTGGTTACCGATTGGCCTATTTTGGGACTGATGGAGTTGGTGTAACTGTTCGTAGGGAGTGGGATTACTCTAGCCTTAAAGCAGGTATGTTTAAGTTATATGAAAACGCAGTTGAGCAAAACGATGATGTAACCCTTTATGAACTTATTGGCGAGAAGAGTGTTTCGCGTGCTTGGAAAATTGGCGCATCAGCATACTATGTTAGTGACAGGGCTCAAGGTAAAGGAGGCGTCTCTATACTTGGGCAAGGTTTTAACAGCCTATTAGCTAGCTACAATGGTGTTTATAAATTTTCCTACGGTGACGTACCTTACAAGTCCGACGTGGTATGGTTGGGTACATTTTTTGGCCGTAACACGGAGCATTGGATAGACCCATGGATGGTAACTGGCTTTTTTAACGCAAATATTGGTGCTGCCGATACGCTGACAAACAAAGCGGTATCAAAAACTCAATGGACTAAGGCACACGATATTCTTGGATTTGCAGCTAACCTAAGGTTATCTTATCGATACGGACAGACTTTAAACGATCATGCATCTATAGATGTACTTTATTCATCTGGTGATGATAATGGGATATCCGATGGAAAATATTCGGGGGTTATTACTGGAAACCAATGGGGATCGCCAGGTGCTATTTTTATTAGTTCCGGATCTTACATTCTGTTACCTCATGGCAATGTGGTTAACCGTTTTATGCATGCAGTTTGTGATATTTCAAACATGGGCTACGGCTTAACGGCTATTACTGCAAACCTCTCTAGGAGTTTTGTTCCTCATAAAATTGATGCCAAAATTGGAGGTGCGTTTGCCCTTAGCAATGTTCAACCTAAAGGGGGAGGATCTATAATGGGCACAGAGGTTAATGGTAAAGTTGCCTATAACATTGGACCCTTTATGAGCCTCGAATTACATGGAGCATACTTAATGCTAGGCGATTTTTACGATAGCAAGCAGAGCTCATATAGCAGTTCGGTAAATGGAAATTCCGATACACGACCTGTAAATCCATGGACAGCATTCCTAGTTTTTAAATGGCTTATGTTTTAAAGGTTAACCAAAAATTGATGCAGAAATGAAAAAGACATTGATAATTACAATATTCGTTAGCCTGTTTACAATGATTAATTGTAGCACTCCATATAAAAAATTGGCTAAGTTTAAGCATTTAGATGATATGGAGTATCGGCACGAAGTAAAGAAAGCGCACCTGCCAGTTAGTGGTTATGATATTGCCTATACCGATGAGGGAAAAGGTAAACAAACCATAATTTTTATTCATGGCCTAGGGAGTTACCTTCAGGCATGGATTAAAAATGTTGACCAGTTAAAAGCTGACTATAGATGTATATCAATTGATTTACCCGGTTACGGTAAGTCGAGTAAACAGCCCCATAGCGGACAAATGACCTTTTATGCTGAGATAGTTAACGAGTTTGTGCATGAGTTGGGTTTAAGTAATGTAATTATAGCTGGCCACTCCATGGGTGGGCAAATTGCAATAACTAGTGCATTGCAATATCCAAATATTGTTGAGGGATTAGTGCTGGTTTCACCCGCAGGTTTTGAGAAATTTCATAAAGGCCAAAAGCAATGGTTTAGGGAAGCAATGACTTTAGATGGTGTAAAACTTACAACAACCGAAGCAATTCAGAATAATTTAGCATCAAATTTCTATCGTTTACCAAAAGATGCTGAATTTATGATAAATGATAGGATTAGTATGCGATCGGCCGACGACTTTGATGCTTATTGCTATGCCGTTGCACAATCGGTTCAAGGAATGGTTGATAATCCAGTTCTCAGCTACCTGCAGGATATAAAAGTACCAACACTTATCCTTTTTGGCGAGAATGATAATCTAATCCCTAATAGGTTCCTAAACCCAGGCCCAACTATTGAGGTGGCAAAGAACGGTGCTTCAAAAATTAAGGATAGTAAACTGATTATGGTTCCCAAATGTGGCCATTTTTTAATGTTCGAAAAATCGGAGGTTTTTAATAGAGAGGTGAAGTTATTTTTCAACTAAAAAATTATTCCTATGGATGATATTAAGGTTGGTGAAAATTGCATAGTTTCATATCTTGTTGATGCAAAGAGTGCTATGATTCAGTGGACAGGCATGCCTAGTAGCGATGAGTTTAGGATTGGATGTAATACAGCCTTGGATGTTATGCAGAAGAATGGTGTGTCAAAAGTTTTAGTTGATAACTCTAGCGCAACCCTTTTTACTATTAAAGATCAGCAATGGCTTAACAATGAGTGGTTGCCCCGAGCCGAGAAAGCAGGCTATCGATATTCGGCAACAGTTTTAGGCGATTCGGATGCTTTTGTAAAATTTGCTGTTAATAATATTGCTAGCAAACGCGACTACACAAAATTCGAAAGTAAGTTTTTTAAAACTGTCGATGAGGCCAAGGAGTGGTTAAGAACTTTATAGATGTTTTTTCAATAGTTTAGGTTTAGCATTTTTTTATTAAGCCAGCGTAATAGCTGGCTTTTTATATTTTTAGTACCTTAGCAAAGGTCTAAATTATAGCTATGAAAAGTAAACTATCAACCTTTTCAGATTTTGCAAACTCACTGTTTCCTCACGAAACAGATTACCTTGTTGCTATACAGCAATTTAATAAGCCCGAAAATCTTAAGATACTTAACCTCGTTAACTATAACAGTAAAAATCCCCTTAACCGCTTACCTTACGATACTTCAATCGACAAGAGAGCATACTCCTATATAAAGAATTGGATTACCGAAAGCCTTGACAATGCGGATGTTGATTTGCATTACGAATGGCTACTATCTATTGAGCAAAGTGTAATGACCGACAGCATTACTCCCGAGCAGGAAAAAATGCTGATGAAACAAGTTCACCAGATTAGTCCTGCATCCTATAATTTCATCCGCTTTTATCAGGTTATACAACATTATCGCGATTATTTGATGGTCAGGAGCCGAATTCGTTATTATGCACAGGTAACCAATTTTTTAGAAAAATATCAGAACAACTATGTGCATTCCCAATATCAAAATAACGAAATGAATAGGGCTGCAGCGCGCATAGTAAGGCAAATAGCTGCCGATGATGATGAGTTTCTACTTTGGGAAAGGCTGCTTAAGATTATATACTACAACGAAGGATTGGATGGTTATACCCGATATCGTGCTGCTGTAAGGCTAACCATACTCTACTATACAAATAGGGAGTTTGAGCGATTATTAAGTGTTTATGAGCATTTAGATAGTCAGTTTAAAACCAATCTTTTCTATTCAAAACGGATTATGGCAAACTATTATCATAATAGGGCCATGATGCACTCAAAACTCAACGAGCTAGATACTGCTGAGAAGTACGGTTTTCTATCTATTCGGCAGAAAAAAAGCGATTATCTTTTTTACTTAGTTAGCCTTTGTGGTATTTTACTTAGAAACGGTAGAAGCGCCAAAGCGCTAAGGTTAATGACAGAGTCTATCCCTGAAGTTAAGAATACCAATAGTTTGCATAGCAGAATTGGTTTTGCGTCATTATATATTAAAACTCTTACAGCAAACAGCCAGAGCGATAAAGCAGTAAGCTATGGAACAACCTTTTTCGAGGGTTATAAGAAGGAGATTCTTGAGTATCGATGGCATTTATTCTTTAGCTCTTTTTTTCAGGCTCTTTTAAGGGATGAAAAGTACTCAAGGGTAATTACCTTGGCAAGGAGATATAAGTTAGTTGCTAAAGAAAAACAGTTTGTTGGTAAAGCAATGTATTTACCTGTTATTGCATGGTACACATGCCTTTCAGAGTACATGGAGGGAATTAT
>Ga0265295_1001782_pt1 | contig 36719 bp, 32 predicted proteins | sample Munlansysbiofilm_FD_192503 | JGI IMG/M metagenome (GOLD analysis project Ga0265295, IMG submission 192503) | Leachate microbial communities from a municipal landfill in Southern Ontario, Canada - Methane capture system biofilm | ecosystem: Engineered > Solid waste > Landfill > Unclassified ... | reverse complement strand
CGAAAGAAGAAGTATTTAACTATTTAAAAGATGGACGAAAACTAAACAATGAAGAGATAAAACAAGCCTACCAACTCCAAAAAACCCTCGACATTCCAAAACACTACTACGATGCAGAGTTAGAAGACAACCCAACATCGAAGAGTAAAAACCCAAGAGGACAAAGATAGAGTAGATGTCAGCCCTCCCAAATAAAGCTCTCTTCTCTCTACATCCCAAGATAAAAGACATCCAGTTTAAAGACACACAAACAGGTACTATTCTCCATCTAAAGCGCAAAAACACTAAACTTAGAACTTCTTAAGAATTTCTGCTCTAAAGTATCGTTTTAATTTACGCCGAAAGTAGATTCACTCCGATGCTTCGCTCACTTTATTCTACCCTAGAACCAAAAATCATCACGTTGCTGCGACGCGAAAAATACCTGCCCCAAACCTTTTTGGCAGATATGATCGCAGGTCTTGCCGTAGCCATCGTCGCACTCCCTCTGGCGATGGCGATCGCCATCGCTTCCAACCTTCCCCCCGAAAGAGGTCTTTTTACCGCCATCGTTGCAGGTTTTTTAATCTCCGCTTTGGGAGGAAGCCGTTACCAAATAGGGGGTCCTACGGCTGCATTTATCGTAACAGTCGCAACCGTTTCGATGAAGCACGGCTACGAGGGGCTTGTACTTGCGACGCTTATGGCGGGTGCCCTGCTTATCCTCATGGCGTTCGTTCGCGCGGGGGAATTGATAAAGTTCATCCCCTACCCAGTTATCGTAGGGTTTACCTCGGGGATTGCCCTGCTCATAGCCTTTAGCCAGATCAAGGATTTTTTCGGACTCTCTATCGGCAACGTTCCCCCCGATTTTTTAGAGAAATCGGCGGTCTATTTCGAACATATCCACGAGGTCAATATCGTCGCCGTCCTCCTCGCAATCGCCTCGGTCGCAACTATTATCTATGCCAAACGCACTCTGCCCAAAATACCCGCGCCCATTATCGTAGTGGTGCTCTCCGGACTTGCCGTGTGGGCGTTTAACCTTCCCGTAGAGACGATCGAAAGCCGCTTCGGCTCGATACCCTCATCGCTTCCCAGCCCCTCGTGGCCCGAGATAACATTTGAGAAACTACGTCTTTTGCTTCCCGATGCGATCACCATCGCAACTCTTGCCGCGATCGAATCGCTTCTCTCCGCCGTCGTAGCAGACGGTATGACGGGTGCCAGACACAAGCCAAATGCGGAACTTTTGGGGCAAGGGGTTGCTAACGTTGCTTCAAGCATCTTTGGGGGACTGCCTGCAACGGGAGCGATCGCCAGAACCGCCACCAACGTCAAATCGGGTGCCAAAACACCGGTTTCTGGGATGATGCACGCCTTATGGCTCTTTCTTTTTATGTTTCTCTTAGCCCCCTTTATCGTCAAGGTTCCCCTTGCGGCTTTGGCGGCTATTTTAATGGTCGTGGCATGGAATATGTCGGAGATAAAGCACGTAAAAGAGATTATGAAGGCTCCAAAAAGCGATAGAATCGTTCTTTTTACAACCTTTTTGCTTACCGTTTTGGTTGATCTGAATTTCGCCATCCAAGCGGGGATCGCTCTTGCTTCGATCCTCTTTATCAACCAGATGATGCAAACCACGCAGGTGCGCCCTATCGAGCGGGAGGAGTACGATTTTGATTCGACGGCAAATAAAGTGATTCCCGAGAGAGTCGAAGTGTACGAGATTCAAGGACCGCTTTTCTTCGGTATTACCGAAAAACTGCTCGATACCCTAAACGTTTTTGCAACCGCTCCCAAAGTGTTTATATTGCGTATGCGTTATGTTCCCCTCATCGATGCGGCGGGGCTCAATGCCCTAGACATACTCCATGAGAGGCTCTCAAAAAACGGCACGCAGCTTATCCTCTCGGGGGTAAGCCCGCAGCTGTACCGCCATATCCAAAAAGCACATCTTCACACCCGCATAGGGCATGAAAACATCGTGGACCACATCGACAAAGCGCTTTTGCGCTCCCAAGATTTCCTCAAAGAGGAGGCTACTTCTTAGGGCGAAATGCCTTAATCACCTCTTCGTTCGTTTCTATATATGGTCCCTCTATAAGGTCTATACAATAAGGAACGGCGGGAAACACCGCATCGAGGCACTCCCGAATAGATTTCGGTTTTCCCGGAAGGTTGATAATAAGGCTTTTGCCTCTAATTCCCGCAGTCTGACGAGAAAGAATCGCCGTTGGCACGTACTGCAAACTCACCTGCCGCATCAACTCCCCAAATCCGGGCATCATCTTTTGACAAACGTTCTGGGTCGCTTCGGGAGTCACGTCGCGCAATGCAGGACCCGTTCCCCCCGTCGTCACGACCAGACAACACCCCTCTTTATCGCACAGTTCAATCATCGTCGCTTCCAAAACATGCTGCTCATCGGGGATACATCTGTACACGATCTCAAAAGGGCTTTTAAGATACTCTTTCATCGTATCTTGTATCGCTACCCCGGAAATATCCTCATAAATCCCTTGGCTTGCGCGATCGCTTGCGGTAATAACACCTATTTTAATCTCATTCATAGCTTATCCTCTTAATAAAAAATGGTTTGCGTTTTTCATGGCGGTCACGGTTGCGACCTCGACAAAGAACTCCCTCGCACCCGGCGCGTCTATAATCGCATCATCCATGCCAAGATACACCTCGATCAACACCCCCCTCTCGCGCAGTTCGGCAAGAGCGTCAAGGTTCCACTTGTAAAAAAGGAGCTCTTGGAGCTCTTGGGATGTGCCACATGCCAAAGAAACGCTCTTTTGCGGATGGGGCGCAAAACAAGCTGCGAGAAAATTTTGAAGATAAAGCTCTTCATTTTTTTGGTATCCAAGCAGTTGGAGTTTTTTAAATTTTTCCGATTTCGTCTGAAAAAAAGCGGGGGAGAAGAGCTGCAAGGTATCGACCCGCTTCCCCTTGGCGATCTGTGCTTTGGCATGTTCGTATGCTTTGATCGCCCCGTAGCTAAAGCCGCAGACGGTGTAAGCGCTCTCTTTGATAAAAGGCTTAAAAAAAACCTCCTCCCCTTGCAGGGAAAAACCGCTAAAGAACTTCATTAATATATTTTTTAACCTCTTCTTTTGAGATCGATTCGCGCTCAAAGAGCACCGCTTCGATCTTTGCAAGCGCCTCTTTAAGCGAAGCAAGAAGCACCTTCGTCTCCTCTTGGAGTTTATTTAAAATATGCTCTGCATCACGCTCGTCTGCCATCAGCGAACTCCCCATGCCATACTCTTTGCACATCGCACCTGCAAGCTCTTTTGCCTCATCGAGATCGCTTTTTGCGTCGCTGGCATGTTCGCCGAATTTAAGGGCACATGCCACGCTTCCCGCCAAAAGCATCTTGATGCGCGATTCGATCTCGTGCTTGATAAGGGGTTCGCCTGTTGCGGGGGTAAGTTTTTCGTTGGAGAGAAGAATCTTCTCAAACGCCAAATCGAAATACGCGGCACATGCCACCTTCCCCGCTTGGTAGGCTACGCGGAATCTCTTCTGCTCCTCGTTGAGCATCAAAAGCTTGCGTTTGCCAAACATCACCTTGTCTTTGACTTGGTAGAAATGCTCCAAAGTTACTTGAAAATCGTTTTGACGCAAAGAAAGAAGTGCCGCTTCGTTTACGAGTGCCGCCAACGCCGCCCCGTTAAACCCTACGGTCATATTTGCCACCGCTTTTACGTCGACGTTATGAGGCACTTTGGTAAGGTACTTTGTAAGGATCGCTTCACGCTCACGCTTTGTGGGCAGTTCAACGAAGATGCGTCTATCGAACCTTCCCGCGCGCAGGAGTGCGGCATCGAGCACCTCTATTTTATTGGTCGCCGCCACCACGATCACGCCGCTGGAGCCCTCAAATCCGTCCATCTCCGTAAGAAGCTGGTTAAGCGTGGCCTCCCTCTCGTCATTGCGTTGTCCGTCCCTTTTTTTCCCTACCGCGTCGATCTCGTCGATAAAGATGATCGATGGGGCGTTTCTTTTTGCCGCCGCAAAAAGTTCATGCACCCGTTTTGCACCCATACCTACGTATATCTGCACGAACGACGCGCCGCTTTGGTAATAAAAAGGCACGTTTGCGGCATTTGCCACCGCTTTGGCGATCATGGTCTTACCAACCCCCGGAGGGCCAACAAGCAGCACCCCTCTTGGCATGCGCGCGCCGAAGTTTTTGTAGCGTTTGGGATTTTTCATAAAATCGATAATCTCTTCAAGCTCTATTTTCACGTCGGATATACCGCCGATATCGTTGAAAGTAACGTCGCTCTTAATCGCTTCTATTACGCATCCGCCAACATCCTCGTTTACGGCCGAACGTACGGAAGGTCGTGCTTCAAAAGAGCCTCTTCCTCTTTCCCAAAATTTATAGAGCAGCGAAGCGACACCCAAAAACAGAAGAAAAAAGAGCAGATAGATTAAAAAATTCGATCCCGAACCGATCTCTACTTGGTACTCGGCAAACATCTTTGGCGTTACCTGCGAAGAGGCGATTTTATAGTAGTTTTGTGCGGTTTTGAGATACACGTACTCTTTGGTTACTACCACTTTCTCGACACTTTTGTTCTCAAGTATCTTCAGCGCGTCGTTTAGGGTGATCCCATCGGCGTTATCGCGTAAAAGTGCGAATAAAACCAATGCGACGACAAAAAAAGCCGAAACATAGATTGCAATTCTGTTTGTTTTAGATGCGAACATAATTTGCCTCCTTTTGTACCTCGAAATTTTCTACGCGTACCCAGTTGCCAAGCAGATCTTCATCCGATTCGATCAGAATCTTATTAAAATGCTGATCGAACCCTTGGTAATGCCCCTCTTTGTAAGACTCGACCAACACATCCAAAGCACCTTTATAGTTGCGTCGAAATGCAAGGTTTTTTTCTGCCACCAATGTTTCAAGCTCGTGGAGTCTCTCTTTGGCTATTTTGCCGTTGACCTCGGGCTTCATTGTAGCCGAAGGGGTGCCATCGCGCTTGGAGTAGGTAAAGGCATGCAGATGCGTCAACGGCAAGGCACGTACGTTGTGCATCGCCTCTTCCCAAAGTGCCTGCGTTTCCCCAGGATGCCCCGTAATAAAGTCGGTACCTATAGCAAACCCTTTTTGCGCCAAAAATTCAAACAGTTCTCGATCCTGCTTATAAAGGTTGCGGCGGTTCATAAGTTTGAGCATCGCAGGTGCGGTATGCTGCAAGGCTATATGCAGATGCTTCTCAAGCCACGGCTCATCTAAAATCTCTTTAAACTCATCAGTGATCTGTATCGGCTCCACGCTCCCAAGACGTATGCGGCGCACCCCTCTGATTTGGCTCATCTTTTGCATCAGTTTTGCTATCGAAGTTCCCCTGCCTACGCCGTAGCTGCCCACGTTCGTTCCCGTAAGTATAAACTCTCCGAAACCATTCAGCGCCAAACGGGAGATCTGTTCGAGTATCTTAGACTCATCCATACTTCTCGCATCACCGCGAACAAAAGGGATGATGCAGTAGGAACAGCGAAAATTGCACCCCTCTTGGATTTTAATAAAGGCGCGGCTTTTGCCGACAAAATCATCCACGATCACCTCGTCGATATGGTTTAAATCCCCTGGATCGTAAAAGGGTTTCTCTTGCGAGAGTAAAAAGTCTATCTTTTGTTTTTCACTTTGTCCGAAAACCCCGTGCACCCTTTTTTCCGCCAAAAGGCTCTCCCCTTTGGTGTGTGCGCCGCACCCCGTGAGAAAAACCTTGGCATGTGAGGTTTTTTCGATATGGGAGATATAGCTGCGCACATGGGTATCGGCACCGTTTGTCACGGTACAGGAGTTGATCACGATCGCATCCGCCTGTGTTTCATCCTCGGTGATCTCGTACTCCTGCATCGAACTCATCATCACCTGCGAATCGTAAAGGTTGGTACGGCAACCGAAGGTCTTAAAAAACACTTTTTTCTTCATGATTGCAACTCCTCCTGCACGTCAAAAGGGGGCGTTTTTTTCTCTTTTTGCAGATGCAGCCTTTGTGTCGGATAGGCGATGGTGATATCGTCCTCTTTGTTAAACGCATCGACGATCTCGGTCGAGATAACGCTGCGAAGTGTCAAAGTGGCATACGCATTTGTCAGGTACCACGAACTGATGGTAACTCCGTGAGGTTCTATAAACGAAAATATCCTCGGTTCGACGTTGGTGTTTTTCAAACTGTAATGGTTGCGGATCTTATTGAGCTGTTTTCTCGTGATATCGGTATACCCTTTAGAGTATTTTTTTGTGATCTCTTTGCAGATATACATCGCTTTTTTATGGTTCGATTCAAACGTTACGACGATGTCGATCCCGTCCCAAACGGTTTTAAGGGAGCTGTGGGAATAGTTGGCGATCATTCTTGTGAATACGAAGTTGTTTGGAACGAAAATGATCCGTCCCGCCCTGCGGTTGCGCATATAGGTGGTAAGGGTCACGTCTTCAAAAAGGGTCATACGCAAGAGAGAGATATCCATAATATCCCCCACGTATTCGATCCCGTCCATCTCGATGCGGATGCGATCCCCCACGTGGATACTGCCCCCAAAAACGATCACGAGCCATCCCAAAATACTCATAAACCAGTCTTTCATCGCAATAGCGATACCCGCCGATGCAAACCCTAAAATGGTTACGAGATAGCTGACATTTTCTATATAGCTGAAAAACACGATCAGGATCATCAGCGTTACGTTGACGAAATTAATGATCTTGTTCGCCATATAAAACCGCTCGTTGTCGGTGATATATTTTTTGACGATCATCTTGAGCGAAACAAAAATCAAAAAGATCACGAGAATGATGATCCCGATATTCATCAATTTAAATATCTGCTCTTCGATCTCTTTGTTGATGTTAAGCTCTATAATCTCTAAGCGTTTTTCGTACACCTCTGCGGTAACGGTTATGGTATCGAGTGCGGTTTCAAACCTCTCCAAACGCTTCTCGACCTCTTCCAAATCGGAGATATAGGAACTTTTTGGGTTTAAGAGGGCTATCTCTTTATAAAGCTCCCTCTCTTTGCGCAAAAGTTTTATGAGCTCCGTAAGATTGCTTTTTCTCTTTTTATAATCCGCCAAATCGTTGTTGAGGGTTTTGATATAGGAGATCCCTACGAAAATATCGAAAGGGTTAGAGATAGGCTCTACTTTTTCGATATTGGGAGGGGTGAGCAGTTTGGAAAACGGAGCGCTGTCTTTCTCTTTGAGCTGTTCTATCTGAGAAGCGAGGATTTTTTCTTTGGAGATCAGCGCGCTTAATTCGTCGTTTTCATTGACCGTTCTGCTCTTTTTACTCAAATAATCGATACGTTTTTTGATGTTGGTCAAACTTTCGCGGACATCCAAAGAGGTAAGGTAGGAAGCGTAGCTTTTCATCCATACCTGCTCTTTGCTTACCTCTTTTTCAATCCGATCAATCTCTTTGAGATGTTCCTCTATCTTTTTGTTTTTTTCCTCTTGGTGCTCTTGTTCGATCAGCTCCAATTCTGCTTTTGAGAGTTTTTCCCCTTTTTCTAAAGGGGTTTGTGCAAAAAGAAAAGTACAGGAGAGTATAAGAAGGAGAAATCTCATCGGGAAACACCGAATTGTCGCAATACGTCCAAAACCACCCCTTTTTCTACCCTATCGGTGATAGTCACGCCGCCGATGCCTTGAGGCAAAATAAACGTAATCGTGCTGTCGGAACTTTTTTTGTCCAAAAAGAAGGTCTCGTAAAAACGCTCGACGTCACGGATCTCATAGGAGGTGGGAAGGGAGTATTTTTTCAAAAGATTTTCGACTCGCGCCGCTTCCTCAAGGCTCATGAGCCCCAGCTTACATGCCATAACGTTTGCCATCACCATCCCGATCGCAACCGCTTCGCCGTGGAGATACCCCGTATAGTTTGTCTCGTTTTCGATAACGTGCCCGAAGGTGTGCCCGTAATTAAGCGCCGCACGTAGCCCGTGCTCTTTCTCATCCTCTGCGACCACGCCTGCTTTGGTACGCACCGCCGCTTCTATCACTTTTTGCAGCACCCCTGCATCGCCCACGTCGGCACCCTCCAAAAATTCAAAAAAATCTTTGTTGAACGTGACCGCCATTTTAATGATCTCCGCCATCCCCGCGCCAAACTCCCTGGCATCGAGAGTACGCAAAAAGGTCGGATCGATATACACCGCTTTTGGCTGATGGAACGCACCTATAAGATTCTTTCCAAAGCCGTTATTCATCCCCGTTTTTCCCCCCACGCTCGAATCGACCTGCGAAAGAAGCGTCGTGGGGATCTGTATAAAATCGATCCCTCGCTGGTAGATGCTCGCGGCATAACCGCACATATCGCCGATGACGCCGCCGCCAAAAGCGATAAGAAGCGATTTTCTGTTAAAGCGGTGGATAAACAAAGATTCTAAAATGGTATCGATAGAGGTTTGGTTTTTATACTCTTCCCCGTCGGGCACGGTGATAATATAGAGCTCTTTTGCAGATATTTTGCTTAGCAAATACCCAAGATGCAGCCCCGCAACTTTGGGATTTGTCACGATGGCTACTTTTGTATCGAAACGGAGTGTTGGAAGTTCGTCGATAAGAATATCGTAAGAGTCGTCTACTACTTTTTTGAGGGGAATGTTTACTTGCATCTGCTATCCGAAATGTAAATTTATAAAATGGATATATGATACTTCAAAAAGGCTAAATTCTCACTAAATCCTCGTGCTATATCTGCACGGGGATGAAAATTTGGTGGTGATCGTCAAGCTTGTGGTACAACGATTCGCTGTCGGTTGCAAAGAATGAAAAAAACTTCCTTTTGGTGAGTTTTTTGGTAAAAGGGAGAATCTGTATAAAATTATCTTTTTGTTTGAGGGTGCGGATCGGGTTTTGGTTGTCGTTGATCACCTTGATCGATTTGGAAAAAATCGTAGAGAGGTTGTTGTAGTGCTCTATCACCTGCTCTTTTTCTTCCTGCATCTCGCTGAGATAATTATAAAGTTCGATATTAAAGCCCATTTGCTCGGCAATGTCGAAAATATTTGTCGAAATCTTCTCCAAATCCCTATTTTCCGCCAAAATGATCGCTGCATCCTGCACCGAAGAAAAAGATCGGTTCGATATTTTCAAAATTGGTACGTGCGCATCGTAGAGGGTATTTTTTGTCTTTGAATGGTTAAACATCTCTTTGGAGATGATAACCAGCCCCACATGGTAGAGTTTGATATCGTTGTGAAACGACAAATCGGGGTCTACCCTATTGTACTCGATCGTGACGATAACGTTATCGCTTCTATACTCTTTGATAAAGGCAACCGTTTCGACGTCGCTTGGATTGACGATCTTTATAATAAGATCGTGTTTAAACTTCTTATGCACGAAAACAGCGCGGCGCACAAACTCTCTAATATCGTCGCGCTTCATGATATTCATATCGATATAAACGTAAAGATTCGATCCAAACGGCTCGGGAAACTGCCCAAGCTCTCTTTTAATCGCACGGTATACCGATTTTAAAACCGCAGGTTCCCCCACAAGGAGCAACAGATCATTTGGCTGGATCATCCTGCGACGCGATGGCATGATGAGTTTTCTGTTGCGATAAATCGCGACGATACGCCAGTTTTTCTGCTCGATCACACCCAAATGGCGGTATACGAAGGAGCTTCCAAAGGGGACGAGAACCTCCATAATCTCCCCTTCGCCAAGCCCCACGTTTTGTGCAATGACGGGAACATTTGGAAGATAATCGATAAGCATCGACGCCAAAATCTCGTGCGCATTGATAAACACGACGTTGGGGTCTTGATTTTTCATATTCCACTGATTAAGAACGATAATGCGCAGCTGCTTGGAAACCACGCGGATATTTTTGATCGTGTTTTGCACATCCGCAGCGCTGTCCATCGTGATAAACACCTGCGAAAAATCCATTTTTAAAAGATTGGAAAGTTTATAAAGGCTCGTCGGATCAAATTCAAAAAATTTAAACCTTGCGGGATTGGCATCTTCATACTCTTTTGCCCGCATCTCTACCACGTAGTAGATGTTTTCGCTTGTATAGGTTTCGATTACGCGTCGGATAAAATGTTCCCCTGCGTCACCGTCGCTAATTATCAAGATTTTTTTCATAGCACCGCTCTTTTTAGGGTAGTTTTGGCGGGAATTATACCATCTTTGGCAGGTCGTTAACTTAGACTTACTATAATTGCGGCGAAATTAAAAGAAGGATAGACATGAAATTTCTCTTAGCACTTCTGGTTAGTTTGTCGTTTTTACAGGCAAATTCTTACGAAGGCGACGTTAGCGCCGAGGAAGCATACCAAATGCAAAAAAACGGTGAAGCGATCATCGTAGACGTTCGAACAACGTTGGAATTTATCTACACGGGTCACGGCGAAGGGTTTATCAACATCCCCGCATATTATTGGACTTACGATGAAAAACCGATCGAAACCCGCGTAAAAAGCGCCGATTACGAGGTAAAGAACTCTAAGGTCAAAGACCACGTCTCTGCCATGAAGCTCTACAATGCAAAAGAGGTCGTCAACAAAAACTTCGTCAAAGAGGTTATGGAAGCGATGAAGATGCAAAACGTAGACAAAGTTATTTTGGTATGCCGCAGCGGACCGCGCTCTACTGCAGCAGCAAACGTCTTAGCGCAAGAGGGTATCACTGCCTATAACCTCGAAGACGGTTTTACTTTCGGATGGAAAGAAGCCGGCATGCCTTGGGGCGGTCAGTAAGACTCCATGCCAAAGGGTGAGCTTTTTCACCCTTTTGATGTCGTCATTTTTTGACGACATTCTCCTCTAAAATCCACAGCTCTTCCTTGGAAGGTTTCCATTTTTTATCGATAAAATACCCCGTAATTTTGATCCAGTTTTTATATTTTTTATTCGATGTGAACGACGTCCCCTCCTCCCACTTCTCTAACACTTTGCCCTTTGGAGCATCGTAGATTTCGCTCTCTTTTGTAAGCTTAAATGCGGAGGGTTCCGTTATCTGCACGACCACTTTTTCAGGGATGTTCAGGTCGTCGGCGGGAGTTTTTAGCGTTTTTTCATTTGGAGTTTGGAGCTCCTTTTGCAGCACCGTCGTAGTATCGACAGGAAGCGGTTGTACATTATGACTCTTTACAGGCGTTGTATCTTTGTATTGCTCTTTAAGAACGAGTTTAGGGAAAGGGTTTGTTTCCTCTTGGCAGTTTGCAGGCAAGAGAGAAACTGTTTTTTCCTCTTTTTTAGAGGTTTTTGCTTTGTTTTTTATTTGATTTTCCAAATAAATAATATATTTTTCTTTCTCCATCAAAAGAGCCAAATAATCTTCTTCGGTTTTTTTATCGGCTGCATCTTTGATTTTTAAAGCTTTTTCTTTTTCTTTATTTGATTTTTCAAGTTCTTCCAATTTTATTCTATGTTCTTTTTCTATTTCGAACAATCCGTTCGCTTTTTCAAGCTCCTCTTGCAAAAGGGTGTTTTTTTGGCGCGTATCCTCTAGCAAACGTTTAAGAGTATCTATCTCCTCTTCTTCTGCTTCGCATCGAAGAGGCTCCTCCTCTTCAAGGAGAAGATCGCTTTTGAGCACATGGGGCGTTTTTGCATCCAACTGCCGACGGCACTCGTCGTACTCGCTACGCAATTTCGTTATATCGTTGACGATCGATTCGATCCTTTGTATCTCATCGCCAAGCAGCAAAGAACAAAGCACGGTACTTAGAAGATAGATTCTCATGAGACGCCCTTTCTTAAAAGTTTAACGCCCATCTCTGCATGGTGGGTATAAGGAAACTGGTCAAACAGCGCGATCTCGGCGATCTCATGCGTTTGGCAAAGTATCTCCAAATCTCTTTGGAGGGTTTGGGGGTTGCAAGATATGTAGATAATTTGTTTGTAGCGTGCGGCAAACTTGCACGAATCGCTGTCCATGCCGCTTCGAGGCGGATCGACGAAAATAGTCTCTATCTCATAATCTTCTATTTCGATCCCTTTCATACGGTTAAACTCGCGCACCTTATCGAGTGCTTGTACAAACTCTTCGACGCTCATGCGCACAAATGCAATGTTTGAGACGCCGTTGAGTTCCATATTCTCTTTTGCGGCGTTGATAGAGGATTTGGAAATCTCGGTAGCAAGCACTTTACGAAACTTCTTGGCAAAAGGGATCGTAAAGTTTCCGGCACCGCAATAAAGTTCCAAAAGATCCTTGTTGGTATCTTCCAAACCTCGCAAGCTCCACTCGATCATCTTTTCATTGACGCTTGCATTGGGTTGGGTGAAACTGTTTTCTATATATTTAAAACGGTAGCTCTCCCCTGCGATACTCAGATGTTCTATAACAAAATCACTGCCGATTACGATCTTTTGACCGCGGCTTCTGCCGATGATAGATATACCCAAATCTTCGGCTATCTTGGAAGCTTTGGCATGCCATATGTCATCAAGCCTTCTATGATAAAGCAGCGATACCGCCACCTCACCCTTTGTGGAACTTAAAAAATCGGCACCGAAGAGTTTAAAGTCTATCCCCTCCTCTTTGACGGCACGCAGCAGTTTGGGCATAAGCGCGGCTATTGCAAGGCTTACCTGAGGGCACTCGCGAACAAATACCACCTTTCCCTTCTCCAAAGAGTTCATCGCATATTCGATAGCACCGTCCGCTTCATGCCATATCTTGAATTCGCTTCTTGATCTGTAATGGCTTGTTTTGGAGGGAAATACCTCGATCTTCTTTTGCGTAAAAGGGCTAAAGCGTTCTTGATTGAGTACGACCTTGGCATGGAGCTGCGCCTCATACCCCCCTTCATAAACTCTGCACGCACCGCATTCACCGAAATATTTACAATCCAAACTTTCTTCCTTTACTCTTTTGTTTTATTTAATGGAGGCTATCAGATTGCCTATAAGCAGATTCCACCCATCAATCAACACAAAAATAAGTATCTTAAAAGGGAGGGAGATCATAACGGGGGGAAGCATCATCATACCCATCGACATCAAAATGGAAGCAACCACCATATCGATAACCAAAAACGGCAAAAAGATCAAAAAACCTATCTCAAAAGCGGTTTTAAGCTCGCTTATTACAAATGCGGGGATAATCACCGACAACGGAACATCCGCAACCGTTTGGGGGTTTTGCATATTTCTTATTCTAAAAAAAAGAGCCAGATCCTTCTCGCGGGTATTGCGGATCATAAAATTTTTAAACGGCAAAGTCGCTTTTTCAAACGCCTCTTCATACCCGATCTGCTCCTCTATGTAGGGCTTGATCCCGTCTTTATACGCCTGCGTGCCGATGGGCTCCATAACAAAAAACGTGAGTATCATCGCCAACATTACAAGCAGCTGCGTCGGCGGCACTTGCTGGGTTCCCAAAGCTTGACGCAAAAAACCGAATACGATCACAAAGCGCGTAAAGGTTGTCATCACAAGCACCAAACTAGGTGCGAGCACCAAAAGAGTGAGGATAACAAGAACGTTTAGCGAACTCACCAACTGCTGCGGGGTATCGGGCGCGGAGAGTTCAAAGTTCATCGTAGGGATCACGGGGGTCTCGGCACCCAGAAGCGTTGCTAAAAAGGGTAAAACAAAAAGAAAACGGATCATTTTTGCGTTTGTGCTTTATCTAAGATCGTCTGTTTGGCAACGCCCTCTTGATCAGACTTTTTCCCATAAAAATGGAGTTCTACCCTTCGGTTTTTCTCACGTCCCGAAGCGGTCGCATTGGTTGCTAGGGGGCGGTACTCCGAAAACCCTGCGGCACCGATGCGCTCCGGTTTGACGCCGTTGAGCAAAAGCTCCTGCAATACCGAAATCGCACGTGCCGAAGAGAGTTCCCAGTTGTTTTTATAGGGGCTAGTGCTTGAGGGGGCAACGTTGTCGGTGTGCCCTTGTACGCTTACCTCCATAGTGTTTGGCAGCTCTTCTATAATCAAAGCAATCCGTTTTAAAAACAGCAGTGCATCGTCGTTGTCGATCACCGCACTGCCGGGCTGAAACAAAAGCGAAGCGGGAAGCTGGATCACGAATCCCTCCTGCGCCTCCTCCATAGAGATGGCAGGTCCATGCCCTTTTTCGCGCAATTCGTTTGCATCGATAATCGCCTGCGTTACCTGATTGACCGTTTCGGTGGTTTCATCCTGCGCTTCGATAGGGGTGGATTCTTGAATACGTTTACGCGAAATCTCCGTTTTCGTCCCCCCCTCCAAAACGCTCATCGCACCCGAGAGGGAACCGATCGCTTCGGAAACTTTTTTGGCATCCATACTCGACATAGAGAGGAGCAAAACGAAGAAACACAAAAGAAGCGACATCAAATCCCCGAAGGCGGCGAGCCACTGGGGAAGACACGTTTCACATTCGGGACATTTTTTCTTAGCCATTAGTCAAACTGGCTCACGCGTTCGTTCGGTGCCAAATAGCTCAAAAGCTTCGCTTCAAGCACCCTCGGGGCATCTCCCGACTGGATCGACATAATCCCCGAGAGGATCATCTCTTTGACCAAAGTTTCATCATCGTTTCTGATATTGAGAATGTTATATATCGGTGCGCCCAAGATATTCCCGATCATCGCACCGTACATCGTCGTAAGCAAAGCGACCGCCATAGAAGGACCGATCGCCGAAGGGTCTGCCATATTCAAAAGCATCGCAACAAGCCCGATAAGGGTTCCGATCATCCCCATCGCTCCCGCAAGTGCCGTCCATGTATTAAAAATAGATGCATACCCTTTGTGACGGGTACTTGTTTGCTCCATTTCGATCTCAAGAAGCTGGCGGATCGTGTCGGGTTCGTTGCCGTCAATCGCCATGGAGAGTCCTTTGCGAAGAAACTGGTTCTCTTCGGTGTTAACCTCCCCCTCTAGCGCCAAAATACCGTCTTTTCTGGCTTTTGTAGCAAAAGCGACAAGCTTTTTGATCAGCTCCGCTTTATCCTCTTCGGGCGGCTTGATCGCGATCATAAAAACTTTCATAAACTTTTTCATTTGCCCCGGCTTGAAAGCGATCATCAAAGAACCGATACTTCCACCGATAACGATAAGAACAGAAGGGATGTCGATATAAGCACCGACACCGACCCCCATAGCCATTGCACCGAGTAAAAGTGCAAAAACCAAAACTAATCCAATGACCGTTCCTAAATCCATCCAAAAACCTTAAAAAAATTATTGGCTTATAATACCACAAAATAAATTAGCCCCACCATTAAAAAAACGGTTTTTCCTTAAAACTTTCAGGGAAATTCGCTCAGAATCGGGAGGTTTAAGAATTGCTTCAAAAGATGGTAAAATGGCGACTTTAAATTTTTACTAGAAAAGATGAGTTTTTCCTATGAATAAAGACACAATAAGCATCGTTATCCTCGCGGCAGGCAAAGGGAGCCGCATGAAATCGGACAAAGCAAAAGTGCTCCATGCCATAAGCGGCAAGGAGATGCTCTTCCATATAATCAAAACATCTTTAACTCTCTCTAACGACGTCAGCGTCGTCGTTGCTCACCAAAAAGAGGCGGTGATAGAGGCGATGCAAAAATATTTCACGAACGTTACGTTTATCGTCCAAGATTTAGAAAATTTTCCCGGAACGGGCGGAGCGATGAAAAACGTCATGCCAAAGAACGACAAGGTGCTTGTTCTAAACGGAGATATGCCCCTTATCACCCCTAAAGCGTTAGAGGGTTTCTTCGCGCTCGAGAGCGACATAGTGATGTCGATTTTCGATCTTGCAAATCCCGACGGCTACGGGCGTGTTATCCTCGATGAAAACCAAGTGGTAAAAATAGTCGAACAAAAAGATGCGACCAAAGAGGAGCTTGCAACCACGACGGTCAACGCGGGTGTCTACGCATTTAAAAAATCGGTTTTAGAAAAATATATCCCCCTCCTCTCCAACGACAATGCCCAAAAAGAATACTACCTCACCGACCTTATCGCGATGGCGCGTGCGGACAATCTGCATGTGAGCGCACTTTTGGTCGATGAGGAGCATTTTAAAGGGGTGAACTCCAAATACGACTTGGCATGTGCCGAAGAGATTATGCAAGAGCGAATCAAAAAAATGTGGATGGAAGCGGGGGTAATTATGCAGCTGCCCCAAACGATCTACATCGAAGAGGGTGTTAGTTTCGAGGGGGAGTGTGTCGTGGAAAACAACTGCCGCATCACGGGGGAGAGCCGCATCAAAAACTCATTCATTAAAGCTTCAAGCGTTATAGAAGAGAGTACGGTAATCGACTCAGACGTGGGACCATTGGCACACCTGCGCCCCGCCTCGCACATCGAAAACACCCACATCGGCAACTTCGTCGAAGTGAAAAAAAGTACCCTCAAAGGGGTAAAAGCGGGGCATCTAAGCTACCTCGGCGATGCCGTGATTGATGAGGGAACCAACATCGGTGCGGGAACCATCACCTGCAACTACGACGGCGTCAAAAAGTACCAAACGATCATCGGCAAAAACGTTTTTGTAGGCAGCGACACCCAGCTTGTTGCCCCCGTTACGGTCGAAGACGATGTGATGATCGCCGCGGGAACGACGGTAACGAGCGGCACTCTCTCAAAAGGATCGTTGGCGATCAGCCGCACGAAACTGCGCGAGATCAAAGATTTTTATTATAAATTTTTCGGCAAAAAGTAGCCGTTTTTTACGGGCTAAAGCCCGTGTTACGGGAAAAAGGCGCCATGTGGATTTGTAACACGGATTTTTAGTCCGTACTACGATCTCCATGCCATGGCATGTGTCCTTTTTACGACGCAAAAGAGCTTGAAAACCCCTCTTTTTCTATCACGATCTTCTTTTGTTTCTCTTTTTTCATCGGGTCTTTTTCTACAAAGATTTTCTTGCGCGTCTTGGGATCCATCTCGGTGTAGTACATCACCGCAGAATAGGTTCCGGGGGTCGGGGTAAAAACCTGTGCCTGTTCTGGGTTCATCTTCAGCTCATCGCGCGTAAAACGTTTGAGCTCGTGCATATCTTTTTCGGTGCACCCCGGATGAGCGGCGATAAGATAGTAGGTAAGAAACTGGTTTTTCCCCTCCTCGCGGTTAAGTTTGTCATAAAGCTTTTTAAACTCTATAAGCTCCCCTTTTCCCGGTTTTCCCATAAGCTCTAATACATGCTGCTGGGTGTGCTCGGGTGCTACCTTCATCTGCCCAGAGATATGGTAGCGCACCATCTCTTTGAGGTAATCGTAACCGTGTTTTTTATCGGCGTTGATAAGATCATAGCGCACCCCCGAGGCGACAAACGCGTGGCGCACACCCTCCACTTCGCGGATACGGCGCAAAAGGTTAATATTGCGGCTGTGATCCACCTTCATCGATTTGCACAGATGGTTTGCATCGACGCAGCGCTGGTGGTCGCAGGTGCCGAGTTTAAGCTTTTTCTTGCACTCATACCCGTACATATTTGCCGTAGGTCCCCCCACGTCGCTTATCACCCCTTTATAGTCGCCGTAGCGGTTAAAATCTTTTGCTTCTTCTAAAATATTCTCTTCGGAACGGGTGCGTATGGTGCGCCCCTGATGCACGCCTATAGCGCAGAAATTACACTCCCCCCAACAGCCGTGATGGGTCATGATGGAGAATTTTATCGTCTCCAAACAGCGCACCTTCCCCTCTTTGGCATGGTAGGGGTGAAGTTCTCTTGTGTAGGGGAGTTTTGCGTTAGCATCCATCTCCGCTTCGCTGAGATAATCGCACGGCGGGTTTTGGATAAGGTAGCGAGTATCTACTTTTTGGCAGAGCCCCTTGGCGCTGATGGGGTCGTTGTTGTCGTAAAATCTGTCAAAGAGGTCGATGTATCTCTCTTTTTGGCTTAAACATTCATCGTGCGACGGTAGCTGCAGATACTCCTCTTTTGGCTCTTTGGCAATGTAGCAAATACCGCGAATATCGCGCCACTCCTCCCCCTTGGCTATGGCATGCGTAAGCTCTTCTATAGCGATCTCCCCCATGCCGTAAACTAAAATATCCGCCTTTGCATCGAACAAAATAGGCTTTTTAAGCTTGTTGCTCCAGTAGTCGTAGTGGCTCACCCGCCGTAAACTCGCCTCTATCCCCCCGAGCACGATAGGCACCGTATCTTTAAAATAACGGCGGATAAGATTGGTGTACACGAGCGTAGCACGGTCTGGGCGTTTGGTGTTTTTACCTCCGGGGGTATAGTCGTCGGAGTTGCGAAACTTTTTTGTAGCGGTGTAGTTGCTCACCATGCTATCGACGCTCCCGCCGCTGATTCCCCAGTAAAGCCGCGGTTCCCCGAGCCGCGCCACGTCTGCGTCGCTCTCTATGTCTGGCTGCCCGATCACGCCTACTTTATATCCCATCCGCTCAAGCATCCGCCCCACTACGGCTACACCGATAAAAGGGGAATCTATATACGCATCGCCGCTGATTAAAATAACGTCGCACTGCACCCAGCCGCGACGCTCCATCTCCTCTTTGGTTGTGACGAGAAAATCTTTTTCGCTAAAGCCGTTCGTATGCGGTTGCTGTTTAGTTTTCACTCTTTTACTCAAATTTTAACCCTTATGGCATGTGCAATTCAAAAATTTATCTTTTTTTCTTTGTATAATGGTACTTTATCATTCCACAAGAAGAGATTAGTTATGACGTACCCTTACGAAAATTTAGAAAACTTTACGATGAAAGATTTGTTCGAGCGAAGCGTTGCACTTTACGGCGACAAAAACGCTCTTGGCTTCATCTCTCAAACGCCCCTCACCTATGCACAAATGGCACAACAGGTCTCTAAAATCAGCCTCCTTTTGCAAGAGCACGGCATCCGCAAAGGGGACAAAGTCGCTCTGCTTAGCGAGAACATGCCAAACTGGGGAGTTGCGTATTTGAGCATCTCTATTATCGGGGCGATCGTCGTTCCTATCCTGCCCGATTTTCACCCCTCCGAGGTGAAGCATATCCTCCGTCACAGCGAAGCAAAAGGGGTCTTTGTCTCCCTTAAATACTACGCAACCATCGAAGAGTCTCACGCTCCCGAACTCGAATTTGCGATCAACATCGAAAACCTCGAATTTTTGGAAGACTTCAGAGAATCGGGCTACCTTGCCCAGCTCAAACAAAAAGTCAAAGAGAAGATACACAACCACCACGTCCCTCACGGCACAACGCCGCATGAGGACGATATATGTGCCATCATCTACACGTCGGGGACGACTGGGCACTCCAAGGGGGTGATGCTCACCCATAAAAATATCGTCACCAACGCCATGAGCACCCATTCGGTCGTCAAAATCACCCCCGATGACGTCTTTTTCTCCGTTTTGCCTTTGGCGCATACTTTTGAGTGTACGGTCGGGTTTATCGTGCCGCTGCTCCACGGTGCGTGCGTTTACTACAGCAACAAAGCACCCACGCCCAGCGTCTTGCTGCGTGCTTTTGAGAGCGTAAAACCCACAATGATGCTCAGCGTTCCCCTTATCATCGAAAAAATCTACAAAAACAAAGTGCTTAGCAAAATGAACGAATCGTTTTGGACGCGCAACCTTTACAAACTCCCCTTCTTTCGCAAACAGCTCAACAAAATAGCAGGGAAAAAGCTGCTTGAGGTGTTCGGCGGGCGGCTGAAATTTTACGGCATCGGCGGGGCAGCGCTCCCTGCGTATGTCGAGGAGTTTTTGTACGAAGCCTCTTTTCCCTACGTGGTGGGCTACGGGCTTACCGAAACCGCGCCCCTTTTGGCGGGAACCCCTATGAACAAACCCACAAAAGTGCGCTCCACGGGTCCTGCGATGTACGGCGTAGAGCTCAAAATAAAAGACCCCGACCCAAAAACGGGACTGGGAGAGATATGCGCCAAATCGCCGAGCATCATGAAGGGCTACTACAAGGATGAAGAAAAAACCAAAGAGGTGTTCGATGAAGAAGGTTGGTTTTTAACGGGAGATTTAGGAAGTATCGACGAAGATGGATACCTTTTTATCAGAGGCAGAAGCAAAAACGTGATCGTGGGTCCTAGCGGCGAAAATATCTACCCCGAACAGATCGAATCGATCATCAATCAACACGAACTCGTCCTCGAGTCTCTCGTGCTTGAAGCCGAGGGTAAACTCGTCGCGCGCATCCACCTTGATTACGAGCTTATCGACAAAATGTTCGAGTCGCACAAAAATTCCGACGCCCACGTCAAAGAGGAGATCACCAAACTTCTTGAGGCAATGCGCACCGAGTTTAATACGCAGCTTGCATCGTTTAACAAACTCGCAAAATGTATCGAGCAGATCGAACCTTTCGTTAAAACACCGACCAAAAAGATCAAACGCTACCTCTACACGCATTAATCTTTTTACACATGCCATAACATGCCAAGAACTTGGCATGTAGACACATACCCACTTAAAGATATTTGTGCTATAGTATCTGCTATTTCGCACAAAGGTCGTGTTGTGTTTACTATCAACCTGAATAAAAAAATCTTTTGGCTCGTCTCTTCTCTTATCCTCTTTTTCAACCTTATCCTTTCGGTATATATCTATAACGAAAACCAAGCACTCATAGAAAAAAAGGCGTACGAAACAAGCGAAGCGCTCCAAAAATATTTCGTCTCGATGCGCTACGTGTACCACCACCAGTTCTTAGCAAGCGGGTTTGATATCAACGACACCACGGTGGGTTTTCTCCCCGCACATGCCTCAAGCCTCATCAGCGACGAATTTGCCAAAAATATCAAAGACGGCACCACCATCCGCAACGTTACCGACCGTCCGCGCAACCCCGTGAACAAAGCCGACGAGTTTGAAGTATCTATGATGGAATATTTTAAAAAACATCCCGATGCCAAAAACCGCATCACGAAAATAGAGCAAAACGGCAGAGAGTTTTTCCATTTTGCCGCCCCCTTGAGCATAAACAAATACTGCCTCACATGCCATGGAGCAAAAGAGGAAGCGCTGCCGAGTATCGTCGCGCGCTACGACACCGCTTACGATTATAAAGTAGGAGATATCCGCGGGGTAACAAGTGTGAAAGTCCCCGTCGATATTATCACCAAGCGTACCATGCCGCTCTTTTACAAGATCGTTTTTCTTATCTGGGCAAATATTATCATTCTGCTCGTCATCATCTACTATGCAATCAAAAAAATCACTATCAAAGACGTAGAGCAAAAAAATCTTCTTAAACAAGAGGTGCGGGAGAAAACGGCAGATTTAGAGAAACAAAAAACACAGCTCGAAGAGGCCAACAAAAGCTTGCAGCATCTTTTCTCTATTTTGCGTACCGTCGCCGATTGTAACCAGATACTTATCACCTCCAAAGATATCGAAGAGCTTATAGAGAAAACGGCATTCTCAATGCACACCAACGCAAGTTTTAGCAGCGTTAAAATTTTAATCTACGAAGAGAATCAGCTTCGGGTTAAAAACTCCACGGGGTTAGATCAAGATTTTCGCGTAATGCCCGTCGAGGAGGAAGTTTTTTATAGCAACCATTTTATATTTCTCGACAAAAACTCCCCGAAACTCTCCGATATGTGCAGGGAGAAAGTGACCAAATACGGTATCACGGAGATCTACTGCCTCCCGCTGCGTAAAAACTACCATGCCCAAAAAGCGCTCGGCGTACTCACCATCTGTACCACCGATCCGCAGGGGTTAAGCCAAGCCGAAAAAGAGATGATGCACGAACTCGCAGGCGATATCGGTTTTGCCATCAACTCGTTTTACCAATCAAGTGCCATCCAGCAACTCTCGTTTTACGATACGCTCACGGGTCTGCCCAATAAAAGATTTTTCAAGCAAACCCTCTCGCAAGCGCTTTTAAACAGCAACTACTCTCTCAAACACGGTGCCGTGTTTTTTATGGATTTCGACAATTTTAAAAGCGTCAACGACATCAAAGGGCAAGAAGCGGGGGACGCTATCCTCAAAAGCATCTCCCAAAGGCTGCAACTCTCCCTCAACAAAGCCTCCGTTATAGCGCGCTATGAGAGCGACAAGTTTTTAATACTTATCGAGAATATCTCTAAAAAAGAGGATGAAACTGCCATCATTGCACAAATCTACGCGGAGCAGATTTTAACCGTAACCAAAGAGCCCTTTAGCGTCGAAGAGCAAACTTTTTATCTTACCTGCAGCATCGGCGTCGTCCTCTTTTGCGGTACGCAAACCACCACCGACGTGCTTCTCAATCAAGCCGAATATGCGCTTAGAACCGCCAAAGAAGACGGAAAAAACATCGTACGTTTTTACGATAAAACCCTTCAAGAGATCACCAAATCACGCTCGCAAATGGTGCAAAATCTCCAAGAGGCTATTTTGGCAAACCAGTTTTTCGTACTCTACCAAAAACAAGTGGACGCACAGGCACAAACGGTAGGGGTCGAAGCGCTTCTGCGCTGGAAACATCCTACTTTGGGTTCGGTTTCCCCTGCGGAGTTTATCCCTTTAGCCGAAGAGTACGGCATCATCAAAGAGCTTGGCGGTTTTGTGCTTGAAGAGGCGACGAATCTTCTCTTGGCATGGAGAGAAGATACCCAAAAAAGCAACTGGCGCATCTCGGTCAATATCAGCCCGCTACAGTTTAAAGACCTCAATTTCGTCGCCAACCTCAAAGAGCTGCTCCTAAAAAAAGGAGTTGATCCCAAAAAGCTCCGCCTAGAGCTTACCGAAGGGGTTCTTATCAACAACCAAGAAGTAGCCAAAGATAAAATCTACGAACTCAATGCACTTGGGCTTTCGATCTCGATTGATGATTTCGGTACGGGGTATTCAAGCCTTTCGTACCTTAAACATCTGCGCATCGACGAGCTGAAAATCGACCAGTCGTTTGTCAACGAACTCAGCCGCAACAACGCCGATAAAACGATCGTGAAGACGATCATTATGATGGGGGAAGAGTTCGGATTTGAAATAATCGCCGAAGGGGTTGAGACGCAAGAACAGTTTGAGGAGCTTAAAGCTTTAGGATGCGGCTATTTTCAAGGGTATCTTTTTGCAAGACCCACGGAGATCGAGAACCTCTAAAGCGTAACACAGGCTTTAGCCTGTATCAAAAACTGCATAAACGGACTAAAGTCCGTGTTACGGAAAAAAACTAAAAAAGCTACATGCCAAAGAGTTTATGGCATGTAAAAAGAAGATTAAAATTGCGGTTGCAAAAAAGGAATAACTTGTTTTTTACGGCTTAACACACCCTCAAGCCATGCTTGGTTGTTCTCTATCTTCGTTTTAAACGCGGCTTCTACTTTTGTGATGTCGTCGCTTAAAACTAAAAGTTTTGAACCCTCTTTCATGATGTCGGTCAAAAGGATAAGGATCGAGTGCAGCCCCTCCTCCTCTTTCATCAGTTTCATATCGGCAAAAAGTTCGTCGATGCGGTTGTCTAAAACCGAAATATCGACCATCTCCAACTGCCCTACGCCCACTTTTGTTCCGTTCATATCAAACGCTTTATAGTCACGCGTATTGAGGTTGCGCGCCGATGCACCCTCTACGGCCGATTTTGCGATAAACATATCCATCGCAAGTTTTTTGTAATCCTCTACGCCGCAGATTGCTGCAAGCTCTTTAACCGCTTTGGTGTCCACTTTTGTACAGGTCGGAGACTTAAAGATTACCGTATCGGAGAGAATCGCAAGCATCATCATCCCCGCAATATCTTTAGGGATAGCCACACCCGCGGCATCGTACATCTCTTTGATAACGGTGTTGGAGCATCCGATCGGGCGAATCCAGCACTCTAGCGGCGTATCGGTTGTTAAGTCACCCAGTTTATGGTGATCCACGATACCTAAAATCGTTGCTTCTTTGATATCTTTAGGTGCTTGTGCAAGGTCCGAAAAATCGACGAGATAAACGTTTTCCCCTGCATAAGAGGTCTTAAGCTCGGGAGCTTTGTAGCCGAATTTGTTTAAGATAAACTCCGTCTCGGGTGCAATCTCCCCCTGACGTGTCGGGATACACTCTTCTCCCTGTTGATTTTTTAAATACGCTAACGAAATAGCCCCGACGATCGAATCGGAATCGGGGTTTGTGTGTCCAAAAACATATGTTGCCATGAGAATACCTTTGTAATTTTTTTGCAATTATACAACGTTTAGTTTAGATGAAAATTTAGGATCTCCCCTTATTTTTCCCCAAACCTCTCCCGAAACGCTTTGGCTCCGTCTTTGCTCGATTCTATAATGTCGGAATTGCTCTTAAACGAAAAACGTAATTTGCTCTGCTCGATCGTCTCGATCTTTTTGATCTCATTGACGTTGATGAGATAGGAGCGGTGGATACGAAAAAATCCAAAAGGCTCCAAACGTTTTTCAAGCTCCGAAATTTTTTTGGCATAGTAGGAAAACCCTTTGGCACTGCGCAGCATCACCTCCGAGAGGTCGGCTTTGACGTAGGCGATCTCGTCGGGGCGCAACAGCAGATGCGCATCGCCGTATTTGCTAAGAAGGCGGTACTCTTTTGGTTGGGCTTGTTTGGCTTTTAAAACGCGATCAAGCGTTTGTCGGAGCTGCTCGGTACTGTAAGGCTTTACCAAATACCCTACCGCCCCGATATCAAACGCTTTTAAGGCATGTTCCTCGTAAGCGGTCTGAAAAATGATCGCAATATCTTCGCTGAGATATTTCAGTTCATACCCTAGTTCCAAGCCGCTTTTCTTTGGCATGTTGATATCCAAAAACACCACGTCGAACTCCTCTTGTTGCACCCTCTCCAACGCCTCGTCCGCACTGCCTGCCTCTTGTGCGTTTTCGTGTCCGAGCGAGCCTAGCATCCGCACGAGCCTCGTGCGCGCGAGGGCTTCATCATCTACTACCAATATTTTCACGACATTCTCCTAAAGTGATACGAAACGTAGGCATCTGTGTTGCCGTTATCTCTAACTTGCCGCCGCAAAGCAGCTCAAGCCTTTGTTTAAGGTTGCCAAGACCTATGCCGAATTTCGTTGTTTGCATACTCTCTCCGTCGTTTTGCACGAGTATCGTTTTTTCTGCCTCGTCGATCGTTACGTCGATACGGATCGCTTCTGCGGTTTTCATGCCGTGTTTAAGCGCATTTTCCACCAACAACTGAATCGAGAATTTCGGCACATGCCATGCGGGGATGTGCTTTGGCATGCCAAACGCAATACGCCCGCCGAAGCGGATATTTTCAAGCTCTACATACCCTTGAACGTTTTTAAGCTCCCTCTCTAGGGGAATCAGCGCTTTTTCATCCATCGTGTTGCGCAAAAAAGCGGAGATTTTAAAAACAGCATCCTCCGCTTTGGCGGGGTCTTGATGGATCAGCTCCGCCAAGGAGTTGAGCGCATTGAACAAAAAATGGGGATTTAGCTGGGTCTCCAGAGAACGCAAACGGCTTTGGAGGTATTGGTTTTTGCGAAGCTCTTTTTCGTTACGCATCACCACGAAACGGTAAAGCAAAACCCCGACGATATAGGTCAAAACCCCTATAAAACCTACGCTTATCCACAGATGCTCTTTAAAAAGCGACAAAAGCTCAAGCGAGAACAAACGGGCAATCTGCGTCCCGCCGAGCCCCCCTAAAAACCCCGCCAAAAACGAAAAAAGTGCCGAAAGGGGCGCCCAGTAAATATTTTTTATGTTAGGAAGAATTTTGGTGTTCATAAACGTAATAAAAAGAAGGGAAAAAAGGGTGATACTAAACCCGAGAAGTACCCCAAAAAGCGCTCCATCAACCAACGACGCACCTAAAAGCATATACCCAAACACCGACAAAAACATCCCGAACACCACCCCGATGATAAGAATGTAAACCCAATCTTTCGTTTTTATATCTAAAGCGATATCACGCATCCAGAAGCCTTATAAGATTTTTTACCCCCATCATCACCCCCGGCCACCCTTGCGCTGGGTAAACGCTGTCGCCGACTTGGTAGAGCCCCTCTATGGGGGTATCGTTGCCCGAGAGCGTGGGGAGAAAGTTTTTCATTCGCATCGCATTACCCCCTAACTGTTCCCTCTTGATATAACGCATAAAAGTTTTCGGCGTCGCACTAAAACATGCCACGACCTCGTTTTCTTCTATGCCGAGTCGCATAAAAATAATCTCTTTTAGTATATCTTGAAGTTCTTGTTTTTTTCTTGGATACTCAAGCGGATCGTTCCAAAAATCGGCATTCGTGTGGATCGAAGCGGTGATGGAGTAGTACCCTTTTTCACACATTTGCGTATCGTTTTGATCGCTAAAAGAGACAAAAAGTGCCTGCGAGAAACTATATGCAAAAGGTTTCTCTTCGATGATTTGGTAGTGGTGGGCAAAGGTTTTTTCGCTCTTGATCTTCATATAAAGCACAAAAGAGCTTTGGCGGTTGTCTTGTTTTTCTTGCTTTTTGTAGTATCTCTTGGCATGCGGCGCATCAAAAAGCTTTGCGGCATCGTACACCGTGGCATTGAGAATCACGCGGCGTGCGCGGGTAGAGACAAATTTGCCGTGAAGTTCAAAATACCCATCGTGCACGCTGATCGACTTGACCTCGCTTTTGCGCATAACGTCAGGGATCTTTTTTACAAGCCCCTCAAAAAGCTGCCCCATCCCGCCGAGTACGTAAAAATTATCCCGAAAGGTGTACCCAAGCGAGAGCGCGGCGGTAAAAAAATTGATCTCTTTGAGGGGAGCCTGCGCGACGATAAGTACCTGCGCTTCTAAAAAAGCTTTATACTCCCCCTCAAGCGAGCCGTAAAACCGCTCTATAAACGAAGCGGCATCTTCAAAAAGATAGGGGCGAAACCTTTTAAACAAGGGGAGAAAACTCACCAAAGAACGGAGTTTTTTCAAAAGGGTCGCACTCTCGTAGTAGTGCTCTTTATAGTCGTAAAATGCGTTGTTGATCTCATAAACAAGCGTCCAAAATGCGCGGTTCTTGGCATGTGGGTAGTTTGATTCGAGCACCTCTAAAAACTTCTCGAAATCTTTGTAGCGCGGCGTAGTTTTTTCCCCTTGGATCACGACGATAGAGGGGTCGACGGGGAGCAGGTCGGGCGTAAAACCCGCAGCATCAAAAATCTCTTTGACCGCAAACCCCTCTTGGTACCCTGCCAAGGTGGTGGCGGCGGTGTTGTAGAGCTGCCCTTTGCGCCCAAATGTCGAGCTGCACCCCCCGAGATAAGGCTCTTTTTCAAAAAGAATCACCTTTTTCCCCTTGGCATGCAAATACGCCGCTACAGAACTGCCGCCGATACCCGAACCTACAACCGCATAATCATACATGCCAACCCTTTTTTTTAGCTGTAGTGTACGCCAAAGAGGGGATGTTTCGTAGGATATTTTTGTCGTTTTATCCTACGATGCGTTTGAGAGAGCTTTGTATGTCGGGGTATTTAAAGCTAAACCCTTTTTCTAAAATCGCTTTTGGATACACCTCTTTAGAACCCGTCAAAACACTCGACCCTTCTCCGAAGAGAAGTTTTAAAACAAACACGGGAAGAGGAAAGATCGTAGGTCTGCCAAGCGCTTTGCCCAAAGCTTTGGTAAATACGTAATTGCTCACGGGGTTGGGCGCGACGGCGTTGTAGGTGCCGGTGAGTTTTTTTTCGATGATATATTTATACATCCGCACCAAATCCTCGATATCGATCCAACTCGTCATCATTTTGCCGTCTCCGATAATCCCGCCGAGCCCGAGTTTAAAAGGGGGAAGCATCTGCGAAAGTGCTCCGCCGTTTTTACCCAGCACCACCCCAAAACGCAAAACGGCGGTGGGTTTGGTGCATTTAAGCGCCTCGCCTTCCCAAAGTCGGGTTACGTGCGCCAAAAAATCACCCCCGTACCCCTCGAAACTTTCGTCACATGCCATACCGTCGGGGTACGCTCCCACCGCAGAGGCAGAGATAAACTGCTTTACGTCGCTTTTGTTGATAGCCTCCACAAGCGTTCGCGTAGTATCGACGCGGCTGGAGAGCAGCACTTTTTTATACGCTTCGCTCCATTTTTTGATTATCGGCGCACCCGCGAGGTTTATCACCACGTCCACCCCGCGAAGTTTTTCGAGTATCTCCTCGGTAGAATCGTTACGGTGGATCTCCACCACGTCATCGTATTTCTCGCGCAAAGCCGACCCGACAAAGCCGCTTGCACCCGTTATGGCTATTTTCATACTGCACCCCCTATGGCTACTAACTGATGTTACACACTTTATGAGCAAAGCCCATAAAGCGGCAGGGACAGATGTCCCTACAACCCCCTGAAGCTACCCGTATCTTAGAGATACGGGAGAAAAACCGACAACTTACGCCCTTTCTAAAAGAAAGTGCGCAAGGTCAGTTACTAAGGCATTATAAGACAATTTGGTTTGATTTTCGTAGAAAGATTTTGTAAGTTCGTGCGGGATAAAAAAAGAAATAGGAAAAACATGCCAAAGAGCTTTGGCATGCGTAAGAGAAAAGTTATTTCACTTTCTCCATATATTCGCCCTCGACGGTGTTTACTTTGATAATATCACCCTCTAAAACGTGGTAAGGAACTTGAACGACTGCACCCGTCTCTAAGGTTGCAGGTTTTTTGCTTCCGCTTGAAGTATCCCCTTTAAAGTTCGGCGGCGTTTCGGTGATAACAAGCTCCATAATCTCAGGCGCGCTTACCGTAATAGCCTCTCCTCGGTAGAATACCATGTCAACGTCGATACCGTCTTTAAACCATTTAGAAGCATCCTCGCACTGCTCGTACGAGAGACCCAACTGCTCATACGTATCTTTGTCCATAAACTGATACATTTCGCCGTCATCATAAAGATACTGCATCGTTTTGTACGTGATTTCCGGAACCTCGAACTTATCGCCTGCATGCACCGTTTTTTCAACAACTCTACCGTTAATGAAGCTTTTTACTTTCATACGAACGAAAGCCGCACCTTTCCCCGGTTTTACGTGTTGAAACTCTACAACTCTGTAAGGTACTTCGCCGATAATTAAGCGCACACCTTTTTTAATATCACCCATGTCGATAGTCGCCATAAATAAACCTTTTGTGAGAAAATTTTTCGCGATTTTAGCGTAAATGGGCTTAAGTTTGTGTTTAACTATTTGTTTTAAATCTCTTCAATGAAATTTCTTTCTCTTTTCGTTCCATCTCTCCTGAGAGTGGAATACGTATTACAACTACAATATAAATAAGACTTCTGTCGCAAGTTAAAGCTCAAGTAGTCATTCCACCTCGGGAGAGGTGGAATGAGAAAACATTTTGTAGTTCTAAAATCTGGATGTCTGTCAACCATAACACCAAGAAGTTTATCAAATGATTCATCGTTGTCTTCGTAAAAGTCAGCTACAACCTCTTCTGAAAATTCAGCCACTTCTTCAGGTGTTCCTTCTTCTTTAAACCCCAGTGCAATTAAATATTTTGCATCTTCATCAGATAAAGTTTCACCAAAATTATATTTATCGAGAATTTCTTTATAAAATTTTATCGCTGATGTTTTTGATGAAAATGTTTTATCACCTATAGTTAGTAATTGCAAATCGACTCATAAAAAAAATCCCTTGTACTTGTAAGTGTTGCTAACGTTTGTCGTGAGCAATAATTTTCCGCTAGGGTAAATTATTGCTCACCTCGTACTTGTTATATCTTTCTCTCTTTCCAATAGTTTGGTTTTCTGTGAAGTTGCATAACAGCTAAAACAATAATTTCATTATCTTTTTGAAAATAAATTATTCCAAAAGGAAATCTGTTTGTTAAACATCTTCTTATATCTCCATCTAGTTTCTGCCAAGCAGTAGGATATTCTAAAATTCTTTGGATTGTTTTTTGAACTTCGTATGCAAACTATGCACCAAGTCCATCTTTACATTCTTGATAGTAGTCAACTGAAGCATTTAATTCGACTTCAGCATCTGGGTGGAAAGAGTAGGTCATTTACGAATGAAGTCTTTGAGAGATTTTTTTGAAAACTTCATCTCCATCAACTAATGTAACGGAATTAGATTCTATCTCTTGTTTTCTTTTGTTTGCTTCTTTTATCCATAGTGCGTCTATTGATGCATTTATAGGCGTTATACTAGCTAATATTTTATTAACAATTTCAGTTTTTAAATCTATTGGTAAAATATCTATCTCATTAAAAAGCTCATCCTGTTTTAAAGCTGTCATGATAAACTCCAATATTTGAATATACACCATTCTAGCAAAATGATGTATATTTTTTCTTTAATTATTTTTTAGGGGAACAGTTCCCTCTACCGCCACCAGATGGATTACCTGTTGTACTAGGACCGTTTGGTGGTGTGCATCCGCCTTTTCCCATGTAAGACTCCTTTTTTTGAATTTGCAACTATATAAAATAGTTACATCATCTAGCATCGTGATAATGATACAGTATATAACGGTTGACTTCAGTGACGCAATGCGTTCACTGCTAGGATTTGTTAGACAATTTGCCTAAATATCTATTAACTCTAAACTTTTAGCAATACTTTCATCTAAAAATTTACACAAGTCATTTTTATCATTTATAGCTTGTAGATAATCATCTCTATGTTCATTTTCAATAAGTGGTGGCACTATATTATTTTGTATAGCTTGATATGCCATTATCAATCTTCCCACTCTTCCATTACCATCAGCAAAGGGATGGATTCTTTCAAATAAAATATGAAATTCTGATATATCAAGTAAGTCCATTTTATTGCTATGAAATTTATAAAGTAAATTTTCAATATCATTTGAAATCATATGTGGTAAAGATAGTTTTATATCTACACCTTTTATATATCTTTCATCTAATCTATATGCTCCGATTGGTTTAGATACATATTGGGGTGCTACTTTTAATGCATCCTCAAACATAATGGCATGTATATCTTTTATAAAGCTACTGTCAATAACATTTTCTTTATTTGTAGCTTCACGAACTATCACATCGTAAGCTTTTGCAAAACCTAATATGACAAGTTGTTCACCAAGGGGCTTATGTCCTGCTGTATGTCCAAGCTCTAGTAATTCTTTCGTTTCACCATACGATAATGTTGTGCCTTCCATTGCATTTGAATGGTGTGTAATTGAAATACGAAGTTGTCTGAAAAGTTCTTCTCTTTGTTTTAGTGTTAGTTCATTTAGTTTTTGCATTTTTATTTCCATCAAAGTTTTGTTTTATTTTATCGTCTTCTTGGTTTTCTTGTATCTGAATTTATCTTAACTTTTTCTATGCATTCACCAAGCCGAAGCAAACGAGAAAAAGGTAAGGTGATTGCAGTATAGGTATCACCTGACCCCTATTTTTTTGTTATATATTTATAATTTGTTCAGTCTCTTTAACCTCACAAAAAACATTTGCTAATGCACTCACAAAACTAAAATGTACATCTTGAGCTTTAATAGTTTTTCCTTTAAACTGCAAATCTTTGGTAGCACAAGCATCGTGTGCCAGTGTAATTTTATATCCTAAATCAAAACCTGCTCTTACAGTTGTATCGATACACATATGAGTCATAGCTCCACAAATTATTAATTCGCTTATATTTTTTTGATTTAGTTCATCTTTTAGTATTGTATCTCTAAAACTATTTGGATAATTTTTTTTGATAATTGTTGTATCTTTTGTATCTAAATCATTATGTAGTTCAACACCTTTTGTATTGGGTAAAAAAAATGTTGCCCCTTTTCTTGTAGAGAAGTGTTGTATTGTATAAATCTTCCAATTATTCTTTTTCGCTTCTTTTATCAAAAGATTGGCATTTTTTAAAGCTTCTGTAATCCCATTTAATGTCATTGTTCCACCTTCAAAATAATCATTTTGAAAATCAACGAGTATTAAAGCTTTTTTCATAGATCTTTCTCCTTTTTTGTTTGCAAAGACACTATTTGGTAATAGGGATAAAATTAGTCCTTTTAGTAAAGTTCTTCTTTTCATTTTTTTTCCTTAATTTATTTTACTGAGGATAATTGTATTTAGAATATAAAAAAATGTATTGTAAAAAATTGACTTTTGCGATAATTTATTTTGTTAAACTATCTTGATACTCTCTAGGTGAGATAGAAAATATTTGTTTAAAATATTTATATAAGTGGCTTTGGTCATTAAACCCTACACTAAGTGCAATTTCAGAAATAGTCATATCTTTTGATAGCAGCTCCTTTGCTAAATTTATTTTTTGATTTAAGATATATTGATATGGTGTTAAGTTTAACTCTTTTTTGAATATTCTTATTAGATGAAACGGTGTGATTAAAAACTGATTTGAAATCTCCTCTAAAGTAAGATTTGAATTTATATTTCGGTCAATATAACTCTTGATATCACAGGCTAATATATTTTTTGGTTGGATTAATGATTGATTGCAGTTTTCAATCATGAGTTTTGAAAGATATTCGATAAGGAGTTCTTCTTTTTTTATACAAATGTCATCTAGGAAAAGATTTTCACATAATAAAATAAACTCGTCATAAGTTTTTTTATCATTTATTATATTTACTTGAAATGAGATATATTTATTGATGTTAAATAAATCATGTTGAAGTTTTTCAATCCAATTTTTATCTAAATATAAAGCATAAAGCCCATCACTGTTTTTATCAATTTTGGATGCTGAGTGCATTTGATATGGATTTACTATACCAATATTTTTTTCTTTTAACATCAATTCATTTTCTTGTAAATGTAATTTAATATTACCATGTTTAAGTGCGATGATAGTTAGTTTATCATGCATATGACCTTTTGGACAACCATTTATCTTTTGATTGAAAGTTAATTCTAAAAAAGGAAGTTCGTTGTTTTTGTATGTGGTATTTATTTGTATTCCTTAAATATAACGCTTGAGTTAAGGCCGCGCTGTTAAGCGTCGGTCTTGAACGACTTGTTAGATGCGCGCAGCCTTAAATAAAACCAAAGCTTAGACCAAACCAACCAGAACCAATAAATCAGTGAAACATAGATTACCGTTAAAAAAAATCCAGTAATTGGCGCCATAGCTAAGCCTGTGTCAGAAGAGTACCGCTCCATTGCTGCCTGCAACTCTGCATTTTGCTCATCCAAAGAAAAAACACCATCTTTGTTTAAATCAAAGACTTGTAACTCCTGATCCATTTTGATGCCTTCGACGTGGGCGCCTAATAAGATTAAAGAGTAAACAAAAATACTGCATAGGATGGCTGACTTCATTTTGTGCTTACCTTTGAATAGGCAAGCATTCGCTATGAGAAAAAGCCAGGGCGCTACTAATACCGCGGCTGCAAAAAAAACTCCTGACATACCTATTTCCTGCAAAGCACATCTAACTATTTATTAGTATTGCATTATATACAACTTAGCTATAAGATTACTTAATATCCTATCATTGAATGTGCAATACTATCAAGTTGTGTTAAAGACCATAACTAAGGGATTATGATGTAAAAATATGACAAATTGCAATATTTTATAATATTTTTTAAAGATTTTTGTATTGTTTTTTATGTACAACTATTAACGTATATCTGTAATATCTTATCAACTTGTATAGATATCAAACGAAAATCTTAATAGTTTAGCAAAATGATAAATATATCAGGAGTGTATTATGGCAAAGAAATTACTAGATATTATGAGAGACAAAATCAGATTTAAACACTACAGCATAAAAACAGAGCAAAGATACATCGGTTGGGCTAAAAGGTATATATTTTTTCATAACAAAAGACATCCTAAAGAGATGGGCAAAATTGAAATCGAACAGTTTCTTACACATTTAGCGACAAATTTAAAAGTAAGTCCTACAACCCAAAATCAAGCTTTTAATGCTCTTTTATTTCTTTATGAACAAGTTTTAGACATCTCGCTAAAAGATCAAAATATTCAGGCACTCCGAGCACAGCAGAGAAAACATATTCCCGTAGTTTTGACAAAAGAAGAAGTGCAAAACATCATTGTAAATATGCATGGTATTTACCAGCTCATGGTCAAGCTGATGTACGGGTGTGGACTCAGAATGAGCGAGGCACAAAACATGCGTATAAAAGATATAGATTTCGGTTTCGATAAGATTTATATCTGGGATAGCAAATCGTTAAAAGATAGAACTGTACCGCTTCCTATGAAAATAAAAGATGAACTTAAAGTGCAAGTTGAAAAAGTAAAAGAATTACACGAAAAAGATTTGAAAGAGGGCTACGGTAGTGTTTATATTCCTTATGCGTTTGAACGAAAGTTTCCAAAAGCCAAGTTTGAAACGACATGGCAGTATGTTTTTCCTATGAATACCATCGCAACTGACCCTAGAAGCGGTGAGCGAAGACGGCATCATATTTTAGATGCTACATTAAGTAGAAATATCAAGCAAGCGGTTACAAAATCAAATATAGATAAGAGAGTAACATCTCATATATTCAGACATAGCTACGCCACGCATCTGCTTCAAGCAGGGATAGATTTGCGCTCGATTCAGGAGCTTTTAGGACATAAATCCGTCGAGACGACGATGATTCACCACACTTACGCTTTAGCGACGGTGGTATCGGCATTTAGTGCCAGATACACGCATGTGGTAGCGGAGATGAACAAGTCTAAAGTAATGAGTCCTTTAGATTTTTAAAACTCATGGCATGTACAAACTCTTACATGCCATGAAAACCCGCCCTACTTTAGCTTCTCTCTGACGATTTTCACCGCTTCGACCATATTGGTGAGGCTTGGTTTTACCTCTTCCCATTTGCGGGTTTTGAGACCGCAGTCGGGGTTGATCCAGAGTTGCTCTTTTGGGAGGACTTCTAGGAGGAGTTCGATTTGGCGTACCATCTCTTCGACACTCGGGACTCTTGGGGAGTGGATGTCGTACACGCCCGGTCCTACCTCTTGTTTGTAGCCGACCTCTTTGAAGATTTTAAGAAGTTCGTTACCGCTTCTTGCCGTTTCTATCGAGATCACATCGGCGTCCATCGCTTCGATGGTTTTGATGATGTCGTTAAACTCGCTGTAGCACATGTGGGTGTGGATTTGCGTCTCTTTTTTAGCACTTGAGACACTTATCTTAAAGTCGCGCACTGCCCAATTTTCATACTCGGCTATCTTTGTTTTTCGTAGCGGGTAGCCCTCTTTAAAGGCGGCTTCGTCGACTTGTATCATCTTGATACCTGCATTTTGTAAGTCGTCTACTTCGTCGCACAACGCTACGGCGATTTGCTTGGAGACTTCGCTTCTTGGCATGTCATCGCGTACAAACGACCAGTTGAGGATGGTCACGGGACCCGTGAGCATCCCTTTCATGATCTTGTCGGTTTTGCTTTGGGCGTAGCCTATCCACTCTAGCGTCATCGGTTTGGGGCGGCTAATATCACCGAAGATGAACGGCGGTTTGACGCATCGGCTACCGTAGCTTTGCACCCAGCCGTTTTGGCTAAAGCCATACCCCTTGAGCTGTTCGCCGAAATACTCCACCATGTCGTTACGCTCAGGTTCACCGTGCACGAGCACCTCCAAACCGCACGCCTCTTGAAACGCCACACACTCGTCGATGTAGTTTTTCATCTCTTGCTCATACGCCTCTTTTGTCACGGCATGTGCTTTATAGTCGGCTCTTGCCTTACGTATCTGCGGTGTTTGCGGGAACGAACCGATGGTCGTCGTTGCCAAATCGTCGTAGCCTAAAACCTCTCTTTGGATTTTAATGCGCTCCTCAAAAGCACCTTCGCGCGCAAATACTTTCAAGGTTTGCACTCGCTCTTGCACCGCTTTGTCGTGGATACGTGCAGAGGTTTTACGTGAGATTTGTGCCGCTTTGTTGGCATGTAGCAGTTCTAACTCGTAACTATTAAGGCTCTCTTTACCCTCGTGAAATATCTGCGATACAAGTGCGATTTCACCCAATTTTTCCACCGCATAGGAGAGCCAGTTTTTCAGTTCGCTATCCATCTTCTCTTCGTATTTAAGAGTAAAAGGGGTGTGAAGCAGTGAGCATGAGGAGCTGACATAAACGCGCTCACTCGGTACTACGGAGGCGATTTTACCCAAAAGTGCCACCGTCTTTTCGATGTCGTTCTTCCAGATATTGCGCCCGTCTACGACACCCGCTACGAGTGTTTTACCGCTTTGTGCGATAATTTCCAAAGAGTCAAAATTTTCCTCTCCGTAGAGAAAATCCAGCCCGATGGCGAAGATAGGCGTATGTACCAAAACCGCCGTCGCCTCCTTGGCATGTTCAAAGTAGGTGCTTACCACGATGTCGATATTTTTCGCTACATGCCCAAGGGTGTCGTAGGTCGGTTTGATGAGGCTTAAAAGCTTTGCGTCCAAATCTTTGACGAAAATCGGCTCATCGATTTGCACTAAAATAGAGCTATCAAGTGCACCTATGATCTCTAAAAGCTCCACGTAAAGCGGCATGATTTTTCCATAAAGCCCGTAAACGTCTCCGCCGTCAATACGCTTAGAGAGTCCTAAATAGGTAAGCGGTCCGATGATGTTTATCTTAGGCGTAATGCCGTAAGCCTTTGCCTCTTTATATTCACGAATAATTTTAGTTGCATCGAGTTTGTAGCTATCTTCAAGCGAGAGTTCGGGCACGATGTAGTGGTAGTTGGTGTTGAACCATTTGGTCATCTCCATCGCCGTGCGCTCTTTATCGCCGCGCGCCATCGCAAAGTAAAGCGCCTCATTTTCTAAACCTTTAAAACGCTCTGGAATCGCTCCTAACATCACCGAAGTATCGAGCATATTGTCGTAAAGGGAAAAGTCGTTACAACTGATGCAGTCGATGCCCGCGTCGTTTTGGTACTCCCAGTGGCGATGTTTGAGTTCCAGCGCCACACGCTCCACCTCGCTAAAAGCAACCTCTTGTGCCCAATACTTCTCTAAAACTC